>Ga0078972_1001383_pt1 | contig 91222 bp, 75 predicted proteins | sample YelNatPaOPGAMG01_FD_67568 | JGI IMG/M metagenome (GOLD analysis project Ga0078972, IMG submission 67568) | Hot spring thermophilic microbial communities from Obsidian Pool, Yellowstone National Park, USA - OP-RAMG-01 (SPADES assembly) (version 2) | ecosystem: Environmental > Aquatic > Thermal... | reverse complement strand
GCCATCTGATAGAGGGGAACTAAATCCTCTACCAAATGAAAACCCCAGGGAAGAATCCTTAATCTTCCCTGACTATCAAAGAATAATCTTTTTGCCATATCGATGAGATACATTTTGATTATATTTTTGACCTTTCTTTTCTCTCATTTTACCAATTTTTGGCATCTTAGGGGTGTCAAAAATGTATCTCATCTTTTGCAGAGAGAGCTGAATTATCAATTTTCAAACAATTTCAAAGTATTACAATTTTGATGCGACCGCATTAAAATTGTAATACTTTCAGATTAGGATTTTTTTCTGAATGAAAGGAAGCAAACGCCTTGGAGACCTTGAATGATAAACACAAATTAACAATTCAAGCTAAGTATTTCTCTCAACACAAAAAATCTTCTCTTTTTCTTTTATTACAGTTTTGATGCGACCGCATCAAAACTGTAATAAAAGTTGGAATAGAAAACAAAAAATAAGTTTAAATCTCTCTGTGTTTTGTAATGCGTATTTTTTTAATTCAGGGCACAAAGGAAGCGAATAAGAGTGATCTGGTTCCTCCCTGAAAGCCGCTGCAAAGCAAAACCCCGGGCGGCTCTGCGAGCCGCCCGGGGCGATCACGCTATCCAATCTTTCAATACTCTCTTAAAATTTTATCTGCTATATGTCCAAGCATTAGACGGTATTGTCTTCACATAGGTGGAAGGAATGATGGAAGTAACGCCATCGCTCCATTTAATAGCATTATTGTCAGTTGAAGAGGTACCAAGATCTGCCAACTGAACAGTAATGCTGTCACCCACAGAAGCAGAACCGGAAACTAATGCCTTAACCTCAAACTCTACCTCACTCCCAGCAGGAATTTCTTTCAGATAACCATCATCACTGTTGTGCAGTAAGATATTTCCTACTTTGCTAACTCCGTCGTCTGCACCGCCGCCAAATTTGGAATTGGCAATGGTGGACGAAGCGGAATAAGCATTATAAGAGGTAGAGGTGGCAATTGCTACTCTATCATTTAACGGAGAACCGCTACCGCCTACTTCATACAAACTAAACTGGGTTACAGCGATATTGCCTGTGGTGGTTGCCACATCATTAATGGCAATAGCAAGATTAACTCTGTGCAGATTTACTGAACCCTTGGCATCCGCCGCCACTTTAAACTTCAGCAAAGAAAGAGTGGTGTTGGTAAGTGTACCCGAATAGCTGGAAGAAGTAATAGTGGGTTTGGTCTTGTAAACATACTGAGGATTGCCTGCCACTCTGTAAGCTGGAGCAATAGTGGTGGGATTGCCTGTTTCTCCTTTATAAGTGCTCGTTGCCCAGCCAAAAATAATGTAAGAACCGGACTGAGCGCTGGGGTAAGCAGCAATATCTGCTTTCAAGGTAATAATATCTTCATCGCCAGCATTAATGGTTAAAGGATTGCTTGTCATTAAGCCACTGAAATCAGCCACGCCAGTAGAAGACAAGGCAGGTAAGGTCACGCTCCACGAAGGATTTTTAGCAGATGTTAAGGTAATATTGCTTACCGAGCTGGTAGGAGCAGAAGCCAAAGTGGTTGTAGCAACAATGCCGGTCAGAGTCATATTTTCCGGAGAAGAACTTGCGGAAACCTTAAACTTGGCAAACTCCACACCAGTGGTGCCCATTACCACTAAACCTGTTAAAGGAGTGGAAGCGTCTTTAAATACAGAAATATAACCACCTGAGGAAACAACTGCGGTTTGACCAGAAACCCAACCAGAGCTATCCACTGCAGTATTGGTTGTTTTACCTGTGCCATAAACCGGACCCATTACCACTTGGCGGGCATTATCAGTGTCAGCGCCAGTTAAAATATCAGCATAAACATTTAACACCACTGATTCTCCTTTGTTTAAGCTTAAGTAAGGGCTGGGATAAACAGTGTAAGTGGTGGAAGCAGTAGGAGTGCCTCCTCCTGCTATTGCTGAACCTAACTGCACGCCGCTTGCTAAAGTGCCTTTGTACACTCTCACATTCTGAAACTCAGTGTTGCTGGTGCTTGGAGCAGATGTAGAAGCAATCTGCAAGGAAATAGCAGTCACATCAGCGCCTTCGCCCGAGCCAGCAGTTAAGATGAAAGAGCCAATCAATTTATTAGTGGCTCCCGCAACGCCAGTGGGCACAGAAGATGACCAGTCAGCCACTGCTGAGTTCTTGGTTACTGTTAAAGTGCCCGCAGACACTGTTAACTGATAACCAGTTACAGAGCTGATGGTCACAGAAGCAGAAGATGTTTTACCAGTAGCAGTAATGCTGGAAATTTTGGCAGTTAAAGTGGAACCAGCAGGAATAGCTCCGCCTGACGCATTCTTAATGTCAGAGCGCACTTCCAAAACCTTTTCCACGCCAGCAGGCAAAATAAAGGTATTGCCAAAGCTGAAAGTGGTGCCGCCTGTGGAACTTTCGTCAGATCCGGTGTTCATTGTGGTGGTTGTTTGACCAATCTGCGCACCATCATAATAAATGCTGGTTTGGTACATTCCGATATTACCAATGCTGCCATAAATTTTCAGGGTTAAATCAGAAATTTTCACATCCTCACCACTGGCTTTTAAGGTGAATTTAGCAAGGGTCTGGTTCGTGGAAGAAGCAGAAATAGCGCCGCTGGGCGAATCGCTGGCTCTGGAAGCAGTTACTTTACCGGTTTGGATAGTAGCTGAGTCGCCATAAAGAATGGTCCAGGAGTTGGACTGATTGGGCTTAATATAAGCACTGTATTGCGTGTCATAAGCCACAATATCAGTCATATTTTGGAAGCTGTATCTGTATGTTCTATTGGTGCCACCCACAATATCTGCTTTCACTGTCATATTCTTGGTTAAACCTTTATCAATAACCAAGGGTGAAGCAGACAAATCAAAGACCACGCTTTTGTCGGCATTAGCAGAAGCAACCACAGAACCAACAGGAGTGGCAGCATCCAAAAGCTGGAAGTTAACCAAATCGCCTGCAGCCACTGAACCAATGTTGCTAAGAATCAGTTTTCTTACTTCTATTTTTTGGTCAGAAGCAGCCAAACTGAATTTGCACACCTCCACGCCTGTGCCCGGATCAGGAGTAGTGGGGTTGTTTAACATTGTTACTGTTAATTTACCCAAATCTCCTGTGGTGGCTGTGGTCATATAATTGCCTGTGAGCGGGAAGGTGCCTGAAGCTGTGCCAGAGCTCAAAACCACATCATTGGCAGAATTAATGCCAAATCTAATGGTTTTGCCAGCACCTGTGCCATTAGCCAAATCCACTTTTAAGGTAATGGTTTTGGAGCTATTGGCTGGTATGGTCACCAAGCCTGCGGAACTGCTGAAAGTTAAAACTGTTTCGCGGAAAGAATTGTAATCAGCCACTTTGGTATCGCCATCATAAATATAGGCTTGGGAAATATCAGAATCAGCAGAAATACCGCTGCGTGTAAACTTCAAAGTGGTAACCTTTACCTCAGAAGCAGTACCATTGGCTAAAACCACTTTCAAAACCGAAATCATTGATTGCGCGCCATCACCAGAAGTTGTGTCAGCCACAACAGTAGCAGCAACCGGGTTGTCGCTGGCTAAAGAAACAGTGATTTGACCTGTGGTTGGAACCGTAGTGGTGCCCGTGCCCGTGCCTGTGCCCGTGCCTGTTCCTGTTCCTGTGCCTGTGCCGGCTGCTAAGGCAGTCAGTTTTGCTCTAGTGAGTGCGCCCACAAAACCAGTGCCTTTGGTTAACCCCACAGGAGTTAAGACGTCAGCAGCATATTTCTCCTGAAACTTGATAACCGCTGCTTTGGTTTTAGCGCCAAAGTATTTGGTTTCATTGCCCGGAGAACCAGCGCCGGAAACAGCAATCTGGGTGGCTGGGTCTGAGTTTAATACCTGTTGAAGGCATTTCACATCATCGCCAGACATCCCTTGCTTTAGGTTGCGTGTAAAAGTGCAACCACTGGGCACAGTGCCCGAACCCGAAGTAGTGCCACCGCTCATTGAAGCCAACTGCGATTGCAAAGAAGCCAACTGCGCTTGTAAAGCAGCAATTTGCTGTTGCAATTCTTCAGCAGTTAAGGCTTGGGCAGGCGCTACCGGACCCACCAACATTCCCACCACTGTCAAAATAGTTGCGATGGAAACAATATTTTTGGTGAATTTACTCATTTTTTTCTTTGTTATTTTATTTTGCGCCCAAGATTATGATATTTTCATAATCATTGGGTCGCTTAAAAAATTTTTTTCGACCTTAATAAAATAAAAAATTCGACCTTTTCATTCCCAAAAGGGAACTGGCTAAAAAAATTATTGGCCAATTTTCGTCAGCAAAATAATGGCGCTATCCAAATTACCCTGTTGAAAATATTCTTCTGCCTTTTGCAATCGTTGCGCGTCAGCATCATTTAAGGTTTTGCCTTTCAAATCTTCTATCATTTTTTTGGCTGTTTCTATTTGCATTTGTTGGCCTGTTTTTTCTATTTCAGAACAATCATTTTTAATTTGCTCTAACACAACCTTTACCTGCTTGTCTATTTTATTATTTGACGAAGCTTCAATGTGCGCAACAGTTTCCTGCGTATTGCGCGCTGTGGATTTAACCACCTGCGTTGCTGTTAAAACATTTTTCAAATCTCTGTTTTGCTGTAATTTTGTAAGGCTTTCTTTCACATTATTTATTTGGCTCTGCACATTAGCAAGCAAAGCAAGCGCTTCTTTATTTTTTTGGTTTTGTTCATTATCGCCACCCATAAGAGAAAATTTCTGCACTAATGCCTGTAAGTTTTCTATTTGGGAATTGCTTTGTTGCCAGCCCCAATATGCCACGGCCCCCAATATCAGAAAAATCACTGCCAAACCTGAACTTATCAGTGCCCACGAAGGCTTAGCAAAAAAAGAAGCAAGCGTTTGCCAGACTCCCATCTTTTGTTTGTTCATATCAAAACCCAAACACTGCTCGGCATTAAAAAATAGGTCTTTTTTAACCAAAAAAACCCAGTCCTGAGACGGCTTAATATCGCGCAATTTTTGCAATTCTTTAATTATCTGTTTTTCTGTGATCATAGGGTTTTTTTACGCTTCTTAAAGAGAAGACGCAAAAATAAAGATTTCGTTACAAAATTTACCTGAAAAAACAGAAGGAAAACAGTACAATCTTGAATTAAGATTCCGACGAGGAGGGAACCGAGTGAGGAAGGAACAGGAGGGAACCGAGTTAGGAGGGAACCCAGGAAGGAACCGAGTTAACTCCTATTTAGGAGTTAACTCGGTTCCTTCCTAACTCGGTTCCCTCCTAACTCGGTTCCCTCCTCCTTCCTGTCCTTCCTTCCCCCTTTTCCCCTCTTTTCCCTTCTCCTTCTTTCCCCTTTCCCCCTTTTCTCCCCTTTTAGTTTTTGTTTTTGTTCTCCAAAATATCCCGTAGATTTTTTAGGCTGCGATGCGCCATTACCCTTGTTGTATTTTCTGGTCTACCTAAAATTTCACTAATTTTTTTAAAGGGCATACCCTCCACATAATGCAAAAAAAGAATGTTTTGCTCTTCTTCACTTAACTGGTGCATCGCTTGTTTAATTTCAAAATGCCAAGATGCCTGCACTTGCCTTTGTTCCGGATTTTGGGCAGAGTCCGCGGTTTTTTCTAACTGCTCTAAAGAATCATTATGACTCAGAGGCAAGCGACTGGCTGAACGATAGTAATTAGCCACCTCTGCTCTGGCAATCTGAAAAAGATAAGCAGAGATATTTTGAATTGTCTCTTGTTGGCTTTGAAATTTTTTCCATGCCTTAGCAAAAACCTGACTGGTTAAATCTTCAGCCACTTCCTTAGAGCTTGTTTTTAAAAAAATAAAGCGATAAATCAGCTCTATATTTTTATCGTAAATTTTGGCAAAAAGTTTTTCTAACCTGCGCGCCATAAATAAATAAATTAAGTTGAAAGTTCAAAGAAATGTTCAAAGATAAAGATGGATAAGGATTCCAAAACTAAAAAATTTTATCAAGCAAAAATTGTTCGGTATTAAGTTGTCCTAACTTGTCCTATTATACCCTACTCTGTCCTACCCTGTCCTATCTTGTCCTACTTTGTCCTATTATGTCCTATTACTTATTGGTTGGCTTTTGCTAAACGATAAAAAGTATTATTGTTTTGACCTATTCTTTCTACTATCCCTTTTTCTACTAAATATTCAAAATCTCTTCTTAATGTTCTTTTACTGGTATCAGGAAAAAACTCTTTCAAATCTTTTACCTGAACAGTTTCTTTTTTCTTTAAAATTTCTATGATATGACTACATCTTTTTTTCCCTGCCTCTAAATCATTATTAATCAACAAAGGCTTTTTTATTTGCTTTGTTTGTTGTTTTTTGCTTTGCGCTGAAATTTTTTTCTCGTTTAAAGAAAGGTTGGAAAAAAATAAGCGCACCTTTTGCTCCAATGTTTCATATTCCCTTTGCAGCACTAAAAAATTTTCTGCTTTTAACCAGTTCTGCGTTTGCGCTAAACGAAAATATGCTTTCAACACCGCTATATCAGATAAAATGCAATTTTTCTGCCTTAAATAAAAATTATTTTCTTTTTTTATTTTTTCTTCTTTATTTATTTGCTCCAAATAAATTATTCTGGAAAGCACGCTATTGGCTTTTTTTCTAATAAAAAATTTAAGCGGCTCATTTTTAGGAAATAATTCGCTTACTTTATAAACAGCAATGGTTAATTGAATAATATAAGCGCTCTCCACCATAATGACATAACAAAAGCAATCATTTGGGCAATCTTATCATTGTTTACAGAAAAAATCAATCTATGTTGCTTGCATTCCTTTCATTTTAATCAGTGGTAGTAGAATGAGTGGTAGTGGATTGTTGCGCAGAAAGCACATTGCTAAATTCTTTTTCCCACTGCGGATTAACAGCAAGCGCTCTTTGCACAATTTGCAAGGCTTGTTCTTTTTTGCCGGAAATTAAAGCTACTTGAGAGGCAAGCTGATAGGATTTTAAGACATTGGGCTCCAAATCAATAGCGCTTTGAGCTAACTGCAAAGCACTGTCAAAATCTTGCTGGAACATTCTTGTCTGCGCTAAAACCCAATAAGATTGTTGATTTTGGGGAGACATTTCTAAAGCCATTTTTCCATATTGTTGCGCTAATGCTAACTTGGAAATATCAAAAATAGCGGCTGTATTGTAAAGCTGAGCCAATTTCAACACCAAACGATAATCCAAAGGTGATTGCTGGTGAATTTTTTCCATTTGTTCAATAGACCAATTTAATTCCTTTAAGGCTAATTGAGGATTGGCATTGGATAAATCTTTAGTTATTAAATATTGAGAGTGGTCAGATAAAAAATCAATGATTTGATATTTACCCAAAGAAGAGGTGGTAATTACTTTATTGTATAGCGCTAAACGTTCCTCCTGAGAAGCGGTTTGTGTGGCCTTGATAATCAAAGAATCTAATTGCCAGGGTTTGTAAACAGCATAGTTAAAAGTAAGCGCAAAAGCTAACACAATACCACCCACAACCCACCAGTTAACAGGCTTTCTCAAACCGGGTTTTGCGCCCGACCAACCCCAGCCAGCCAGAAAAGCAATAAAAGAAAGCATAACAATAAACATCATTAAACTGGAAACCATATCAAACACAGTTAAGTTTTGCACAAAATAACTCACGGGCAAAGCAGTAAAAAAACTAAAAGTCCAAAAATCAATATTTTTCTCTTGAAAATATTTTTTGCCCAACACCCAAAATGCGCTCGCAAAAATAGCCACATAAGCCAAAAGTCCTAAAACACCCATTGCCACCAAAGTATCTAAAACAATATTGTGCGTTCTGTCAAACCAAAATTCTCCCCCGCATTTTTGCGTAAACAAACACGGATTAAAATATTTGGGAAACAAAATATCATAGGTTTCCGGACCCCAGCCCAAAAATGGTTTATCCTTAAAACCCTTTTGCGCAATTTCCCAATTGACAAAACGGCCCTCTGTTGCCATTTTGCCAAAAAGATTGTGCACCGGATTATGAGGCAAAAAAAGCAAAACTATGCTACTGAGCACAATCACAACGCTCATCCCTAAAACAACCCTGCCTGTTTGCTTGATTGTTTTATTTTTTATTTGGAAAGCCCAGTACAAAAGCCCTATTAAAACCAAGCCGCCCAGCGAGGCACCAAAAGCAGCCCGCGCTCCCTGCAAATAAATAACCAGCAAAAAGAAAAATCCCAAAAACAAAAAACTTGCCTTTATCACATTAAAACCCTTTTCTCTTGCTTGTTGTGTATAAAGATACAAACTCAAAAAGAGATTAAAAAGCAAATAAGCGCCCAAAAAAGAAGTGTTGCCCAAAGTGGCTCCCCCTCTATCAGAAAAAGTAACGGCTTTCACGCCTAATTTTTCCAAAAACCCCATCAGCGCCACTAAAAAAGCAATGCCCAAAGACATAATAAATAATTGTTTCCATTGCCCAAAACTTTGCAAAGAAGAAAAAAGCGCCAGAAAAAAACCAAACAAATGCAGCCACATTAATAATCCTGTCATTCGTTCAAATTTAGACCAAAAAGAGCGCGAGGGATCAACTCCCATCGCCGTACTCAATAACATTACCAAAACAAACACGCTTAAACTCAAAAGCACAACATTTATTTTAGGCCGATATTGTTTGTGCCAAAAAGCTAAAATCACCCAGGCAAAAAAAACAATCTGGCAAAAAGCCATAAAATAAAGGCTTTTGGGCCCCACAAAAGGAAAATAAGCCCTGCGCGTATAAATCAAAGGCGTTAACAAAGCCAAACAAGCACCCGCGCGAATGATATAAAGCAAAAAGTTTTCCCATTTGTCCTGCGCATTTAACGCAACAAAACCTTTAACACTGTGCTCTTTTGTATCAGCACCAAAAGAATCGTTTTGCACTTGCAATCTTTTCAATTTTTTTTGACGTGATTGTTTGCCCATAAATTTTAATTTTTATGTTATTTTTAATGATATCCCTATTGTAAAACCTTGCCCTTGAAAAAGCAAGTCTTTGGGTACATAATAAATAAAATAAATAGCTATGACCAAAATCAGAACTTTTGTTTTAGTAATGGGAGATATCTTTTTGGCTTTTTTGGCTCTTTTTTTCACTTTGGCTGTGCGCTACCTGAATAATTTTCATTATCCCATTTTCTATCAGCATCTTTTACCTTTCGGTTTTATTTATTTCGTGTGGCTTTTGTTTTTTTATGTGTTTGGGCTTTATGATTTGGAAATTATCAGGCCCAAGGGAGAACTAACCCAGAGAATAATACAATGTTTTGTGGTGTGTTTGATTATAGGGCTTATCTTCTTTTATCTGGTGCCTGCTTTTGGCATCGCGCCCAAAAGAAATTTGCTGTTGGACATTTTTATTTTTGGTTTGCTTATTTTTGCATGGCGCAGGCTTTTTTATTCGTTATTTTCCACTTTTTATCAAGCAAACATTGCTTTTTTGGGCAAAACAAAATTAGCCACAAGTTTGGCAGAGCAAATCAAAAAACAGCCCCAATTAGGCTATCAGGTGGTGGGATTTTTGAACCAAAAAATAAATCTGCAACAACAACTTAAAAAATGGAAAATTAATTATTTAATTATCAGCGATGATTTTAGCCAAAATCAGTTATTGGCGCAAAAGCTTTATGCCTGCTTGCCCCTAAAGGTTTCCTTTCTTTCTTTAGACAGGGCTTATGAGCAAATATTGGGTAAAATTCCTGTTGATTTTGTTAATCAGGCGTGGTTTTTAAAAAATCTTTCCGAACACCACAAAAGCGCGTACGAAAAAATAAAACGTATTATTGATATTCTCATTTCCTCTCTTTTACTTTTCCTTACCAGCCCGCTTTGGCTTTTCATAGCCTTGGCAATAAAATTAGACGACAAGGGCCCTGTGTTCTATCGTCAGGAAAGGGTAAGCAAAGATAATAAAATTTTTCGTATCTTAAAGTTCAGGTCAATGGTGGTTAATGCTGAAAAAATGGGTGCGATGTGGGCAAAAAAAAATGACCCTCGCCTCACGCGGGTAGGAAAATTTTTAAAAAAATTTCATTTGGATGAGTTCCCTCAGATGGTGAATGTGCTCAAAGGAGATATTTCTTTGGTGGGCCCGCGGCCAGAGCGCCCGGAATTTGTCAGGCAGTTAGAAAAAGAAATTCCCCATTATCACTTGCGCCACATTGTAAAACCAGGCTTTACAGGCTGGGCGCAGGTAAAATTTGTGCAATACGCCAGAAGCTTGCAAGATAGCCACGAAAAATTCCAATACGACCTCTATTATATAAAAAACAGGTCCTTTTTGCTGGACCTCGCTATTTTGCTCAAAACTTTTTTTCTCTTTTTCAAAACCGAATAATGAGGAATAATGAGGAAGGAACCGGATTCTCTCCGCTTCCTATTGCCTTCTTTTGGGGGAAATCAAGACAAATAAAGAGATTCATAATTCTTAATCATTTTTTCTAACGAAAATTGATTTTGCGCTTTTTGAAAGTTATATTCTCCCATTTGCTTTCTGGTTTGGGCATTTTGTATTAAATAAAGTATTTTTTCTTCACATAATTCTTTTTGATTGCGTTCAAGCAAAAATCCGCCTTTTTCTTTTTCCACTAACTCTTTTATCCCGCCCACATCGCTGGCAATCACAGGCAGTTTGGCAAACATTGCCTCCAAAATTGTAATGGGCATTCCTTCAAAATGAGAGAGTAAAACAAAAACATCAAAAGCAAAAAACAATGCGCGCGTTTGCGCAGGCATTTTTTCCCCAAGCAGTAAAATCTTCTCTTGCAGTTTTTGCTCTTGAACAAACGCCCGGCATTGCTCCATCAAAGGACCATCGCCCACTAAAATAAATTTGGCATTTGACGCTTTGTTTAAAACCTCTCTGGCTGTTTGCAAAAATAACAAAGGATCTTTGGGATATGCCAAGCGCGCAACCATTCCCAAAACAACTTCGCTTGATTTTATACCATAATCGCTTCGTATCTGCTCTCTTTTGTTTTCCACTTTAAAATCAATACCGTTTGCGATTACCAAAAATTTTTCTTTGGGAGCAATACGATACGCTATGCCATCTTCCATTACTTTTTGCGCCACGCAAATAATTTTTTTTGCCCAAAGAGCAAAAAATTTCTCCAGAAAAATAAACAATTTTGCTTTTTTGCCAAACTCTTCCTGATTATAAAAACTCCACGAATGAACAGTGTAATAGATCTTTTTCACGTCCGCTGCTTTGGCTGCCCACCTGCCCAAAATTCCTGCTTTGGCTGAATGACAATGCACAATATCGTATTTTTCTTTTTTGATTAGTTTTTTCAAATAAAAAAAGGTTTTCAGGTCATTAACAAAAGACATCTCTCTTTGCAAAAAGGGGATTTCGTAAACTTTTATATTTTCTTTTCTTAATTTTTCCACCAATAACCCGGCTCCCTGACAAGCCACTTCCACTTGAAAATATTCTTTATTTAAATGAACCGCCAAATCAAAAACCACCTGTTGAGCGCCGCCCCACTGTGATAAAGTAATAATTTGTAAAACTTTTTGACGCATAAAAACAATCTAAAATCTGAAAAAATTCTGTGCGGGGTCAGACCCCCAGATACTTTGTCCGGGGTCTGACCCCGGATGCTTGGGAAGGAGCCGAAGAGAGAAGGTGTCCGAGGAGAGGAGGTGACCGAGTCAGCTCCTATTAGGAGTTGACTCGGTCACCTCCTACGACCACCTCCTCCTCTTCCCTCCTCCAGTCTCCTCCTCCGATTCCCTCCCCTCCCCCTATTCGCCGTTCGCATTATTAGCCTAAAATTCGCACATTCGCATTATGTTTTTGTTTGGAAATCGAAAATTAATTTTGATATCTTCTCATCTTCACCCATTTTGGCACATACAACCAAATATATCTAATGATAATATAATATAACCCTCTTATCTTCGGATACCCATATTTTGTAATAGCCCACCATCTTGCCAATATAGCGTATTTTTGCTGTTCTTTGTTCTGCCAGGAAAGGGAAGAGGGTAAAAAACGCCATTTCAATAATTTTTCTGGCAAATTAGCAACAGGATATTTGCCCGCCAAACGCAAAACCAGTTCATAATCCTGTGCTTTTTTAAATTTTTCATTATAAAAACCTTCTTTATCCAAAACGCTTTTTCTTATCATTAATGAGGAGTGAATAAATTGGTTATTAAATAAAAGACGTTTTTTAATTTCCTGATAGTGCAAAGCCAATTTTTTTTCGCCGATTACCTCTCCCCTTTCGTTAATAATAAACCCCAAACACCCCACCAACGCTATTTTAGGATTTTTTTCCAGAAAATCCACTTGTTTGGCAAATCTTTGAGGTAAAGCAATGTCATCATCGTCCATTCTGGCAACATAATCGCCTCTGGCTATTGGGAGGGCTTTATTAAGCGATTTTGTTAAACCAATATTCTTTGCATTGCTAATTATCCTTATTCTACCATCTTTTTGCGCATACTCCTGCAAGATAAGAGGCGTGAGATCAGTAGAACCATCCTGCACAATTAAAAATTCAAAATCATCAAAGGTCTGGCTTAAAATACTATTCACAGCTTCTCTCAAAAACTTTTCTCCATTATAACAGCACATCACCACAGAAATTTTCGGATGATTGTTTGGCATAAATATAAATAATAATGAAAAAACAATGCCTTAGATAAACTTTACCATATTTTCTAAAAATAAAGAATAACATTCCTAAAACACAACGCCCCACCCTTTTCCCTTTCTTTTCTTTAAACTTAATAGTAATAAGCCTTTCTTTCTTTTATTTCTTTTATTTCTTTTATTACAACCCCCCTGCTGTATCTTTAATTTTTATTTTATTACAACTTTAATGCGATCGCATCAAAGTTGTAATAAAAATTTTATGTTGTGAAATGGGTTTTGTGTGCTTTCTTTCTTTGTGTATTTTCTTTTTCCGATTTGTTTTGTATAACCTTTTTTTTCCGATTTGTTTTGTATAACCTTTCTTTTTCCGATTTGTTTTATATAACGCGATTTGCAGGGGTTTTCAAAAGAAGCAGTTTAGAGTAAAATAAAGAAGCGGTTTAGAGTAAAATAATGAGTAAAGAAAAATGGCTATAAAAAAAATAAAAAACAGAGTTAAAGAGTGGTTGTTGTGGAGCCAAAAGTACACCCAAACAGATATGATTTACGCAACCAAAGGAGGTTTTTGGCTTCTGTTTAACCAAATAACTGTTTCCGTGGTAAACATCTTAACCACTTTATTTTTGGTAAATTTACTGACCAAAGAAACATTCGGTACTTATAAATTTGTTCTTTCTTTTTTTGGCATTCTTTCTATTCCCGCTCTTTCGGGTTTAAACACTGCCATAGTCAATGCCGCAGCCAAAAATGAAAACGGCGCTTTTGTGAAAGCATTTTTTTTAAAATTAAAGTATGGGGCGTTGGGCTCTTTGGCAGGGTTAGTGGTGGCGCTTTATTATTGTGTAAAAGGCAATAATATATTGTGCCTCTGTTTTTTAATAGCAGCTTGTTTTGTGCCCTTTTTTAACAGTTTTTCTCTTTATGAAAGTTTTTTGTCGGGTAAAAAGAATTTTTCGCTTTTGAGCCGCTTTAGTATCATCACACAATTGATTTCTCTGATTTGTTTGGCGGGCGCTGTATTGTTAAGCAAAAACATTTATATTCTTTTGCTCGCTTATTTCTTGCCTCTCACTCTATCATATTTATTCTTTTTTTACCGCACCAAAAAAATTTTCCAGCCCCAGGGCCCTGTGAACCCCCAAACGGTTAATTTTGGAAAACATTTGAGCATAATAAGTATTTGGGGCAATATCAGCGCTCAAATTGACAAAATTATTTTATGGCATTTTCTAGGGCCTGCTCCTTTGGCTATTTACGCGGTAGCAATGATGCTACCTGACAAAATCAAAGATATCTTAAAAATCATTGGCAGTTTGGCAACCCCCAAGCTGGTCACGCGACCCCTTTGCGAGTTAAAAAAATCCGTACCCCAAAAAACTGTTCTGCTTTTCTTTCTGGCTTTTGCGGCAATGTTTGTTTATATTGTAAGCGCTCCATTGCTTTTTCGCTATTTCATTCCCCAATACCGCAGTTATGTTCACTATTCTCAAGTGTATGCTTTAATGCTTTTGTTTTACCCGCGGCTTTTAATTGGAGCAACACTTTATGCCAAACAAAAAACAAAAGAAATTTATTTAAACACCATCGTTTTAACGCCTTTTTATTGGCTTTCGCTTTTAATCTTTACTATTTTATGGGGCATCTGGGGCGCCCTTGGCGCGGGTTTAATCACAGAAGCGCTCACTTTTGGCTTGCAGTGGTTTCAATTTAAACAACTCAAAGATTCTGAAAATAACTGATATTCTTAATATCATTATCCAAATTGCTGTTGTTTTTAGGCGTTTCAAAAACCAAATAGATATCTTTATTTTTTGCTGAGGGACTATTTAACAAACCTAATTGTTTTTTGAACCAAGCAAAATCAAAATTCCCTTCCCAAAGATTGAAATGCCGATCTATTTCTTCTTCTATGTTGGCTCCCGATAAATGAAAATAATAAGGATTTATTTTTTTCAAGCAAGTGCTAACAAACTCATAAGCGTCAATTTTCTGCGAGCGCGCAGAAGCCACAGCATGACACACATCAAAACAAATAGCAAAACCTTGTTTTTTAATAAATAATAATTCCGCAAGCGAATAGCCAAACATTAAAATGCCGCCCGGCTTTTCTGTCCAAAAACCAATCTTGGGCATATTTTCAATTAAAACTCTGCTGTCCTGAAAAAAAGAAATTTGCGAGCAAAACATTTCTTGCGCTTTTAAATCATCTTGATTCACTTCTTCTCCGGCATGCAACACAATAAAGGGACTGCGCAAAAAATCCGCCGTTTTTAAAACTTGTTCGCGCCAAACTTTTAAAGTATTTTTTTGTAAAGCAAAGATATTAAAATTATGGCTGCTATGGGGCGCGTGCAAGCTCACCAATACGTTATTTTGGGAAAAAATCGTCAAATCAGCCAAAGAAAATTTATCAGGCGCTATATATATTTCCACAAAATCAATAGCGCCTTTTTGAAAAAGCGCAACTGCCTCGCTGAACCAATCTTTATTGGTGCTCCAAATTTTCAAGCCGTATTTAAGCATTTCTTTTTTGGATTAAGTGTAAAGGATTGCCAAAAAGCATTGCCACTAAAATCGGTTGGTGCGTTTGGGTGCGGGAGCAGATAAAAAATGCGTTGATAATTTCTAATGCCGGTTGTTTACCGTTAATAATCATAAGGCAACTTATAGCGAGCGCACAATGTTTGAATTTGTATTTTGATGCTTTCGGGCTTTTCTTTTTGGGTTAATAAACAACCAATCCATTCTCCAATTTTTTGGCTTTCTTCTTCTTTCATTCCTCTAAAAGTAATAGAGGGCGTGCCCATTCTGATGCCCGAAGGACTAAATAGGTTTTTATCTTTGGGCACGGGATTACGATTAGCAAGAACACCTGCTTTTTCTAAAATATTTTGCGCTTCCAAACCGCTTACATTTTTGTTGGTTAAATCAAGCAAAAGCAAATGATTATTTGTGCCTCCTCCTATTAATTCAAAATCAAAACGCAGCAAACTATGTGCTAAAGCGCGGGCATTTTGTAAAATTTGTCTTTGTGTTTCTTTAAAAAAAGTGGTTTGCGCGATTTGCAGGCATAAAGCAATTGCGGCAATATTATTGTTGTGGGGCCCACCCTGCAAGCCGGGAAAAACACCTCTGTTTATTTTTTCTGCCACTTCTTTTCTGGCAAAAATAATAGCGCCTCTTGGCCCATTAAGCGTTTTGTGAGTGGTTGTCATTACAATATCAGCATAAGGAAAGGGCGAGGGATGTAAGCCCGCCGCTATCAACCCAGCAATATGAGAAATATCAGCCAAGTGCCAAGCATTGTTTTCTTTAGCAATTTTGCCAAATTTGGCAAAATCAATTTGCAAAGGGAAGGCTGTGAAGCCGGAAACAATAATTTTGGGCTTTTCTTTTTGAGCCAGATTTTCTATTTCTGCAAAGTCTAACTCTCCATTTTCTTTTATGCCATATTGCACTGATCTCCATATTTGACCAGAGGCGTTTATCTTATGACCATGACTTAAATGCCCACCGCAAGGCAATTGCATACCCATTATAGTTTGCCCGGGCAGCAAAAGGCCAAAATAAATTGCTAAATTAGCAGGCCCGCCTGACAATGCCTGCACATTCACCTCCCAATCTTCATTTAAACCAAAAAGCGCCTTGGCTCTTTGTTTAGCTAAACTCTCGATTTCATCATACACATCATTGCCCGGATAATAACGTTTACCTATCTGGCCCTCAGAGTACTTATTGGTTAAAGGGCTACCCAAAACCTCAAGAATACTCAGGGGCACTAAACATTCCGAAGGAATCAAATCAATAGTGTTTTGCTGGCGCTTGATTTCTTCTTTTAAGAGATTATAAAGACAGGGGTCTTGTTTTTTTAATTCTTCAAATGCCATTTTTCAATTAAATTTTCTGTGAGAGCCGTGCCAAAGCTAATGTCTTTTTTGGCTTTTTTGCCCAAAACCCTTGCTAAATACTTTGGCTCCAAACCCACGGCCGGGCGAAAACTGGCCACATTATCCTTAGTGAAAAGTTCGCCCTTTTTTATGTTTTTTATCACCCACAATGAACGGCGAAAATGTTTATTTTCTTTTTCGCTGGGCGCAACATCTAAAAATGGTTTGCCCAACATCTTTTCTGTTTGGCGTATTTGTTGAACCATCAATGAAAATTCAGCGGGCTCTAAAGAAAAAGCGGCATCAGGCCCTCCGTCGCTTCTTTGAAGAGTAAAATGCCGTTCAATAATTTTTGCTCCCAAACCAACTGCCACCGCGCCAGATATAGTGCTTAAAGAGTGGTCAGACAAACCCACCACCACATCAGGAAATTTCTTTTGCAGCTGTGGAATAGTTAATAAATTCAAATCCTCAATTTTGGTGGGATAAGCGCTCACGCAATGCAAAATAGCAATATCTTTTGCGCCATTGGTTTTTAAAACAGCAACAGCTTGCGCCAATTCTGCAAGGGTGGTCATTCCCCGGGAAATTACCACTGGCTTTTTTGTTTGCGCCACTTTTTTTAAAAATTCTATATCAGTGGCTTCAAAAGAAGCAATTTTATAAAAGGGACATTTTTTGCTTTGCAAAAAATCCACCGAGGTTTTTTCATAAGGCGTGCCAATAAAAAGAGCGCCATTTTTTGCGGCAATTTTTTCTAAATCATCATACCATTCCCAAGGCGTGTAGGCTTTTTGATACAAATGATATAAGGTTTGGCCCCTCCAGGCTTTATTAACTTTTATCTGAAAAGCTAAAGTATTAACATTTAAAGTCATTGTGTCTGGTCTGTAGGTTTGCACTTTAATCACATCAGCGCCACATTGGCAGGCAATTTTTACCAATTCCTTTGCCCTTTCCAAATCCTGAAGATGGTTTGCGGACAACTCCGCAATAATTAAAGCGGGGTGATTACCCCCCACTATTCTCTTGCCTATTTTAAATTCTTTTTTCATATCTTATGAAAGATTTCCAAAAAAATTCATTGCCTTTTTAATAGTCGTTGGGGCTTAATTTAAAAATTTACCTGCTTTTGTGTTTTTTCAATAATGTGTTTGGTATTTTGCGTTTTTTTTGCGTTAAGCCCTGTTTTAACATACGCAAACCATACTGTTTCCACACTCCTTTTTGTTTTTTTAATTGAAATCCCAATTTGGTAAAAAGTTTTTGCGAGGGAATATTATCTTGATGAATATGCGCTGTAAAAATTTGAACGTTTTTTTCTTTGCGCATTTTTTTTATTGCCATTTGCAAAGCAAGAAACCCAATGCCCCTGCCCTGAAATTCCGGCATCAAAGAAATGCTAACTGTTGCTTCTTTTTTGTCTATATCCATTCTTATTTGCCCGGCCCTTTTTTTGTTCACCTCAATAATAAATAAATTTTTATTGGTTTTGCCTTCCAAAACCGCTGTTGCCCAGTTAATATGCTCTTGACGCTCAACGGGTCTGGGATTTTTAGCGTAGCGAAAAGTGGATGGTTGATTTCTCAAGCGAAATAAAAAAGCAATATCTTTTTTATTGGCTTTTCTCAAACGAATAAGCATAAAAAAATTTAATTAAGGCGCTGAAAATCGCTATGCGCCACAGGGCCTTCCAGCATTTGCTCCACTTTGTTTTGCGCAATAGCCTCGCTCAAAAAAGCAAACACTTCGTCCGCTGCTTTTAGATAATCTTGGATGTCTTTTTTCTCAAAAGCCAAAGAAACATAAACAGCGCCTGTGGCTAAAATATCTTTTTTGAGCATTTCCTGCGTGAATAGTGTTCTAATGGCTTGAGCGTTAGGATAATCAAAAGAAAAATGCAAAAGCGCGCTTTCCCCTTCAATGTGTAAATTTATTTTATGTTTTTTTGCTAATTCCTGCAAACCCTGTCTTATTTGCAAACCAATTGCTTCTAAAATTGCGGGCACATTTTCTCTTTGCATTTTTTGAATAGTTGCCAAAGCCGCCACCGGACCCACTCTTTCTGTCCAATAAGTGCTGGAAATAAAAGTGTCCTGCGCTTTTTGCATTATTTCTTTTTTACCAATAATCGCACCCATCGCAAAACCATTGGAAATGCCTTTGGCAAAAACCGCCATATCAGGCATCACGCCCAATTTTAAGTGACTGCCCCCTATATTAAAGCGAAAACCAGCTGTAATTTCATCAAAAATCAAAACTGCGCCTGTTTGGTCGGCAATGTGGCGCGCTTTTTGCAAAAAATTATCTTTAGGTTCCTGAAACTTAATGGGCTCCATCACAATAACGCCCACATCATTGTTTTGCGCCACAATTTTTTCCAACTCTTCAATGTTATTATAGTGAAAGGGCAGCATTGTGCCCTGCAAGCCGCGCGGCACACCCAGAGGTTTGAGCCCAGATAGCAAATGGCCATCTAAATTTTTATCATCAGCCAAATTAGCTGATAAATACCAGTCAGCCCATCCGTGGTAGCCGCAAAAAGCTATTTTATCTTTGTGAGAATATGCTCGGGCAATTCTTATTGCCACAGCCATTGCTTCTCCGCCTGTTCTGGCATATCGCACCATATCTGCCCAAGGATGCAGGTTCAGCAACAACTGCGCTAACTGCACTTCTTCAGGGCAGTTCAAAGTGCTCATTGATCCCTGCTCAATAGCCCGCATAACTGCTTTGTTTACCTCCTCGTGCGCATAACCCAAAATACAAGCGCCAATGCCCATATAAGAAAAATCCAGATATCTATTGCCGTCCAAATCCCACACATAACAACCTTTGGCTTTTTGATAATAAGAAGGCCAAAGTTCAGGCAAAAACATTTCCGGGCGCTTGCTTAACAATTGCGTGCCTCCGGGAATAATTTCTTTTGCTCTTTTATACAAAGCAATACCTTTTTGATTTTTTTGTTTCAAATCCATAATAAAGATATAATGCTAATAATGCGACTTTTATGCTAATAATGCGAATGTACGAATTTTATGCTCATAATGCGAACGGCGAATAGGAAGGAGCCGCGGGAGAGCCGAGAACCGGAGGAGGAACGGAGGAGGTGACCAAGCGGAGGAGGTGACCGAAGATAGGAGGTGACCGAGTCAACTCCTAATAGGAGTTGACTCGGTCACCTCCTCCCCCGGTTCCCTCCTATCCTCCCTTCCTTCCTCCCTTCCATCCTCCCTTCTATCCTCCCTTCTATCCTCGATCACCTCCTATCCTCGGTTCCTTCCTAAGAATCCGGGGTCTGACCCCGTACAGGATTATAGATTGGGTTAACTTTCTAATATGATATTGTCTTCACGTAAGGATTTCAAGAGCCCCTCGTTGCGCTTTATGTTTTGATTAATTTTCAGCCACTGGGGTTTTTCTTTTAAAAGCTTTAAAATATCATCCAACACAAAAAATTTTTTCTTTTTATACAAAGCCCTGTAAATTTTTCTAATAAAAATTAAGTCTTTGGGCTCGTCTAAGGTAAATCTTAAAGCCGACAAGTCTTTTCCCTTTCTAACAATATTTGCCACCTTAAAAAGATTTATGTTTTGGCCAATATAAAGGGTAACATGCTCTCTTTGTGATTTTAGTTTAGCATTTTGCCAGCATTTTTCCAATGCTTGAAAACTAAAAACCTCCACATCTAAACCATCAGGGAAAGTGGGCGGTCTGACATTGCTTACATAATCAAAATGATTTTTTAAATAAAAATTTATTAATCTCTGGCAAACCTGCCAATCTATCAAAGGGCAATCGCCTGTTAAGCGCACAATGTGTTTTAAATGAAATTTTTTTGCTGCTTGATAAAATCTGTCTAACACATCGTTTTCTGAACCGCGAAAAACCAAAACACCTGCTTTTTTGCCGATTTTTTCCAAAATATCATCCTGTTTGTTCTCAGGAATAGCCAAAATAATTTTTCCTTTTGTTTTGATGCGCTTCACCCTTTCAATCTGGCGCTCTATGGCTGTTTTGCCCAAAATCAGCTTTAACACTTTAGCAGGTAATCTGGTAGAACCCACGCGCGCTTGAATGATAATGCCTAACATATAAATATAAACTAATTTACGAATGAAAAAACATAATGCTAATGTGCGAATAAAGGGGAACAAGGGATAGGAGGGTAGGAGGTAACAGAATCGAGTAGGAGGTAACCGAATCGAGTAGGAGGTAACCGAATCGAGTAGGAGGTAACCGAGTCAACTCCTATTAGGAGTTGACTCGGTTACCTCCTCCCTCCCTCCTCGGTTACCTCCTCCATTCCTCCTCGGTTACCTCCTACGTCCTCCGTCCCTCCTCCGGTTCCTTCCTGTCCTCGGTTCCTCTCTTCTCAGTTCCTTCCTGTATCCCCTATGCTCATAATGCAAGATTGCGAATTTAGCTCTGCATTTTAACTTTTAAATCACTCTCAAACATTTACCTTTTTGGGAAGATTCTTTCACCGCTAAAGCGATTTTTAGAGTTTGCACAGCTCTTTTTAAATCACTGGCAGGATTTTCTCTTTTTTGCAAACATCTTAAAAATTCTTTTGTTTCATTAAGATAAGTTATATTCCAATCAAAATTAGTGATTTTATCAATGGTTTTCCATTTTTTGTTTGCCGCTAAATATAAATCAATTTTTGCTTCTTTTAAATACCATATCAGTGTTCCTTTTTCGCCAATAATTTTAAGATATCGGCTATAATCCCTTTGCAAATAATCCATATGAATTTGGCCCACAATGCCGTTTTGAAACCAGAAAATCATTTCCGCGTAATCTTCCACATTAATTTTTAAATCGCTTTGTTTTTTTGCCCAGCCAAAAAGTTGTTTCACGGGCCCAAATAAATTATACAGCAAATTGATCTCATGAATATCGTCTAATACAATACCACCGCCCCATTCTTTTTTAGCCGAATAGGTGTTTGCGTAATCAACACCCTCTCTCCAATCAGGCAAATAATAACCAAACTCTGCGCGACAGCCATAAATTTTACCCAGTGCTTTTTTTTGCAAAATGCTTTTAATTTTTTGCAATTGCGGGTGAAAATCGATATTATAGCCAACCATTATGGGTTTAACGTCTTGGCACATTTTTTGCAATTGCGCCAAATATCGCGTGTTGTGGCTGAGCGGCTTTTCAATAAACATTGGGGTTTTGGTTTTGGCAAACTGCAAGGCGAATTGCAAATGCGTGTGGGTGGGAGAGCAAATAAAAACCGCTGACCAATTTTCTTTTTGCGCGGCTTGAAGTGAGGCAAAAATAGGCCCAGAAAAATGTTGCTGTATTTGTGTTAATTTATTTTTGTCTGTGTCAAAAACTCCTAATTGTTTAATACCCAAACTCTGCAAATTCCCCAAATGCCTTTTGCCAATAGACCCAGCGCCAATAATAAGAATTTTCATAGATGGAAAAAAGAATTAAATAATAATCTAAAATCTGAAATCTTAGAAAGCAACCGAGGAGAGAGGAGGGAACTGAGGAGAGAGGAGGGAACTGAGGAGAGAGGAGGGAACTGAGTTAACTCCTAATAGGAGTTAACTCGGTTCCCTCCTCCGCCCCTCCTCCGGCTTCCCCTCGGCCCTCTATTCGCAGTTCGCATTATTATATCTTTTAACTAATTATTTTTTTTACTGCTTTAATCACATATTCCACCTCTTGGTTTGTCATTTTGGGAAATAACGGCAAAGTTATGGCTTGCTGATAATATCTTTCTGCTATGGGGAAATCGCCTTTTTTATAACCAAAATTTTTTTGATAAAAAGGATGTAAATGAACAGGCAAATAATGCACTTGGCATTTAATCCCCTGTTCTGCTAATTTTTCAAAAATTTCTTTGCGGCTGATTTTCAATTTGGCTAAATCAAACTGCAGTGGATAAATATGCCACGCGCTTTGCGCAAAATGCTCTTCTTTAATTAAAGTAATGGCGGATATATCCCCAAAACCCTCTTGGTATTTTTTTACAATTTCCCGTCGTCTGGCAATAAACTTTTTAATTTTTTTTAATTGGGAAAGCCCTAAGGCACATTGTATATCTGTTAAACGGTAATTGTAGCCAAGCGTTTCAATTTCATAATACCAAGACCCTGCCAATGGTTTTTTGACAATGCCATGATGGCGGAATGTTTTTAATTTTTCATACCATTCTTTTTTATTGGTAAGCACTGCCCCACCCTCACCCGTGGTGATATTTTTTACCGGATGAAAACTAAAAATAGTTAAATCAGCCAAACAGCCCACTTTCTTTTTTTTGTATTCAGAGCCCAAAGCATGAGAAGCATCTTCCACAATGATTAAATTATGATTTTTGGCAATGCGTTTAATAGCGTCAAAGTCGCAGGGCTGACCGGCAAAATCAACAATGGCAATGGCTTTTGTTTTGGGGGTAATTTTCTTTTCTATTTGTTGGGGATCAATATTTAAAGTGTGCGCCAAAACATCAGCAAAAACCGGTGTGGCATTGCAATAAACAACAGCATTAGCAGTGGCAGCAAAAGTTAGGGGGGTGGTAATAATTTCATCGCCTTTTTGCGCGCCCAAAACAAAATAAGCGCCATGCAAAGCTGCTGTGCCTGAAGAAAACACCACTGCGTATTTTGCTCCGCAATAATCCGCTAACGCTTTTTCAAATTCCGCCACTTTGGGCCCTTGCGTGAGCCAATCGCTTTTTAAAACCTGCAACACTGCTTTTATATCGTCATTGCCAATCCATTGCCTGCCATAAGAAAGCGAAAATTTTTTTTGAGGCATAAATAATAAACTAAAATCTAAAAACGGGGTTTGTCCGGGGTCTGACCCCGGATGCTTAGATTTCTTCACTTGGAGGTGCCCGGGGTAGGAGGTGCCCGGGGTAGGAGGTGCCCGGGGTAGGAGGTGACCGAGTCAACTCCTAATAGGAGTTGACTCGGTCACCTCCTACGGTCACCTCCTCGATTTCTTCATCATCCCCTTTAAAAATCTATAATTTTCCTTAGTTCTTCTTTTTTAAGCCACCAAGTGTTGTTATCGCTGGTATATTGAAAACCATCAGGCAATACCTTACCATCTTTTTGCTCATCAGCGCGCCAAAAAGGAAACTCCGGCTCAATCACAAAATAATCTTCATATTCTTTGGCGTGCTTGGCTTCTTCAGCAGTAATTAAAGATTCGTGCAGTTTTTCTCCCGGCCTTATGCCAATAATTTCTTTTTGGGCATTGGGCGCTATTGCTTCAGCCAAATCAATAATGCGCATTGAAGGAATTTTAGGCACAAATATCTCCCCGCCCTGCATTCTTTGCAAAGATTTAATCACAAACTCCACGCCCTGCTCTAATGTTATCCAAAAACGAGTCATATGCTCATCGGTAATGGTAATTTTACCTGTTGAAGATTGGGATTTAAATAAAGGAATGACGCTGCCGCTGGAAGCCACCACGTTGCCGTATCTCGTGCAGGCAAATCTTATATTTTGATTGGCAGCGTAAGTGTTGCCCTGCACAATAATTTTTTCCATCACCATTTTGGTGGCGCCATACAAATTAACCGGATAAACCGCCTTGTCTGTGCTCAAAGCAATCACCCGCTCCACACCCTCGCTTAAAGCGGCTTTCACGATATTAATTGCGCCCTCAATATTGGTTTTCACTGCTTCAATAGGATTGTATTCGCAAACCGTAATGTGCTTTAAAGCAGCAGCGTGCACCACAATATCACAACCCCTCATTGCCATTTTCAAACGGTCCACATCTCTTACATCTCCAATAAAAAACCTCAAACGTTCATCTTGAAATTTTCTCTCCATTTCCACTTCTTTGAGTTCATTAATATCAAAAACCCTAATGGCTTTGGGATTATACTTTTTCAAAACAACCTCCACGAACTTGGAACCAAACGACCCCACCCCCCCTGTTAGTAAAATTGTTTTCCCTTGTAATATCATAGTTTTAAACTTAAATTTTATGAAATACTCTTTTACCAAAACTTATATTTTTATACTACTCTTGTTTTAATATTTTTTCAATAAAAAAATCATAAAAAATACACCTAAAAGGGGGATAAACCACAAAGTGCAAAATCTAAAAAGCAAAACAGCTGGCACAGACATAGAAACAGAAATATTCTGCAAAGCAAGCAAGGCAAACATTGTGGCTTCTGTGCTTACAATACCCCCCGGCAACATTGATAAAGCGCCCGCTATTGTAGATAAAGCATAAATAAACACTGCCCAATAAAAAGAAATAGCGGTAAAACCAAAGCCTGCTAAAACAAAATAAAAAGCCGCTGCTTCTAGTCCCCAAGCCAAAACAGAAAACATCATACTTACTAAAACCTTTTGGGGAGAAAGCAATGTCTTGCTGGTTTCTAATATTTCTAAAATTTTTCGTGAAATCCAATTCAAAAAACGAAATTTTAACAGCCAAACCAACAAGGGCTTATAAATATTTTCAAAACAAAGTAAAATAAAACAAAAAGCCACTATAATCAAGCACGCAAAAAAAAGCCATAAATGCTGTTTGTTGACAAAAATCAAGCTGGCTGATAAAACCAGCACAGCCGCTAAATCCATTAATCTCTCCATAAAAAGAATGCCAGCGGTTTTAAAAAAAGAAACATTGTAATTATCTTTTAAAAAAAATCCTTTTATCAATTCCCCTGCCTTGCCCGGGGTTACAGTGAAGGCAAAACTGGCAAAAAAGATATGCAAACTTTCCCATAAAGAAATTCTTTTAATATCTAATTGGCGCAAATAATAATGCCATCGCAATCCTCGCAAAAACCAACCCAAAATTACTGTTAATAAAATAATGGGCAAAAATTTAACCGTCGGAAAGCGCGAAAAAACAATGGTAATTTTTTCAGGGCCTGAATACAAAGAAAGAAAGATATAAAAAATAACGGCTAACAAAAAAGTGAAAAGAGCTGTTTTGACTGTTTTGGGCCCCAATAAATTATTAACTATTTGTTTATTTATCATAATTGTCTGGCAAAAACAGAGATTTTTCCTTTTTCAAAAACCTTTTTTAATTTTAAAAAATCTCTCAAATCTTCTTGAGGCTTCTCGCCTCTTTCAAAAAGAATAAAACGAATTTGGTGCTTGTTTAGATATTTTTCTAACCATTGGCGCGATTCTGCGCTTGAAATGTTATCATTCACTACCTCCTGCCAATTGTCTTGCAAACATTGAACAAACGATTTGCGTATGGAAAACCAATTTTCGCGCTTCCCTATCCAAAAAGGTTTTACAAATGGCAAATTGGCTCTTTCTTCTTGGGCAGAGGTGGCAACCTGATAGCCTGTTTTTCCTTTCCAACCTAACAATGTTTCTTTATTTCTTTCTGTAAGCAAATAGAAAAATTTAAAATTTTCAACACTTCTTTGACAATAATCTTTTTCCATTCCTATGCCCCGATACTTAAAATCCTCTATTACAGTTTGCCTACCCGCCAAAGCAGTGCGAAAAAAAGATTTGTTTTCCCACTCACCAATAAACTTTCTTTCTCGCCAATGGGGGTCTTCATAATGTTTGCCTATCAAAAAAACATCTGCGCTCTGAGAGTGACGATTAATAAAATACAGCCCCTGAGCCAAATCAAAATCATAAGATATTTTAGGCCCTTCATACATTTTAAAAACCAATACCTCAGAAAAAAACGCCACAAACAAAAGCCCCGCCATCACTAATTTTTGATATCTTTTCAGGTTAAATTTGGAAAGCCAATAAAAAAATATCACCCACAACAAAATATAGCAGGGAAAAGAAAACTGACGAGAATTGTCTTCGGTTGCTTCGCAAATAAAAAGTGGCAAAGAACAACCAACCAACATTATGATTACCATCACCATTATGGGAGAAAAAATATTTTCTTTTCTTTTTGCCCAAAGCCAATAAAAAGCGCCCAAAAAAACAAAACTTAAAAAACCATACAAACTAAATGGCGTGGCAAAAAACATAAGGGGCAAACGTAAAACACTGTTAGCGAATGGAACCCAGTTGGGCAAACCCCTCCAAATTAAACGGTCGGGTGTTATAATCCATTGATTATGACTATGCGCTCCTATTAAAAAATAGGCAAAAGGCAAAACAGACAAAAGCATAGAAAAAGGCAACAAAATAGGTCTAAAACTTTTTTCCAGCCAACAACAACGCAAACTCCATATGCCCACACCCAAGCCCAAGGGAATAAAAAAAGACCCTTTTGACATAAAAAGTGCGGCGCTTAAAACACAAACGAGCCAAGAAAGATATTTTTTCTTTTGAATGGTCTCTATAACAGCGATCAAAAGAGCCAAAAACCCCAAATAACCCATTATATAAGAAGGAGTAGAGGTAATGCTATAAAAAATGTTCAGCGGATCCGCAAAAGCGCTCAAAAAACCACCCAAAGGCACAATAAAAGGATAAGCGAAAAGAACCGCGAACACAGCCAAAACCAAAAATAACGACCCGCCCATGCCTGATAAAATTAATAAATAAATCAGTAAAGGAATAAAAAGCAAAAAACCTAGAAAAGGAAAAACCCTATAAACAACAATTAACGGATCAATATTTAAATGATTATAAAATAAAGAGGTTAAAAAAGCGGATAAAAAATGAAATTTTAATGCTTTACCCTGATAAGAAAGCTCGGGAGGGGGTACTCTTAAATCAATGGCGCGTGCTATTGTTAATTCATAAATTGGATGGTGTTCATCTTTAAAATAATAATGCGAATAACCCAAACGCATATAAGAAAAAATAAAACCAACACAAAGCAAAAAAATCAAAACAAAAAAAATATTTTTTTTGTCCGTCCCAAAAAGCCAAATTTGTTTTTGCAAAATAGCTTGTTTATTTTTCTTAATAAAAAAAATAGCGCTTGCTATACCGCCCAAACCCAAAAGAAAAAATAAAATATCAGAGCGCAATCCCAAAAGTTTTCCCAAAAACAAAAATAAAGCCGCTATTTGCATGCCCACAACAATAAAAAAAGAACTTCTCAAAAGAATATTTTGGTTGTTTTTTCCCTGAGCAAAAGCGCCTATTCCCCAACAAACCAATAAAAAAAGGCAAAGAGACAAAAATGTCCAAAGCCCCAATAATTTCACCGCCAAAAAAAGAAAAACAGCACTCAATAAAAGAAAAACAGAAAAATTGATTTTTGCGTTTTTGCTCATATTGTTTTTTCCCAAAGAAGAGGCAGGTCTGTGCAAACAGCGTCAATGGGCATATCTTTAAAATCACGACGAAATTTTTCAATCCAATCTTCGGGATGATGTTGCATTTCCGGAGAAACCAAACAAATCTTAAAATGCCTTGCTAATGTTGCATAGGTGCGCTGGTTTAAAGGAATTTTTTCAAAACAATCCACCCAAACCCATTCCACTAAACCCGCAAACCCCAGGGCAAAATTAATATCTTCAAAGTCCGAAAAGCGCACCGCTATTTTTTTCATTCCCGCACGACTTAAATTCACCAAAGAAGGATTTTCTATATCCAGCAAGAAAAAGTCCTCGATATGGTGCTTTTGGGCTAAATCCAGAATTCTTCTTTCCAAACCCGCGCATTTAACATTAAAAATAATAAATTTATGGTCATAGTGTTCCAGAAAATCCTCCAGGCGCTCGCCAGAGCTAAAAGGATTGTGCGTTAAACGCAAATCACCATTATAATCGCGAATATCAATTTCCACTCCTCTATGTTTTGGCACTTTTTTTAACTGCTCAACGGTGTTAATTCTGTGTTCAATAACCAATAATTCTTTTGCGCTGTTCATAAATTTTGAAATTTTAATTTAAAAATATAAGCAAGGGTTTTGCAAATTGTTTTCCACTTGGCTAAAAAACTAATGTTCCAGTGCGATTGACCAAACATTCTTTTGGAAAATTGCACTGGTATTGTTTCTATGCGCCAGCCATTTTTTTTGGCTTGATACAAAACAAAAAGATCAAATTCAAAACCAGAGGGAGCGCCTTGCAAATATGCCAACAAGGAACGATGAAAAACCTTGGGTTGAGCGTTTATATCAGAAAGTTTTTTACCCAAAACTATTGTGGCAATCAAGCCCATAAAAAAGGTTATTGTTCTTTCCGAAAAACCTCTGCCCTGCCTTTTGCCTTTTAGCAAAATCTTTTGAGGATTTTTTTGGCTAACTAATTTTTTAAAAGCCAAAAACACATCTTCTGGAGCGCACTGCATATCAGCGTGCGAATAAGCCAAAAAATTTCCTTGCGCTGCTTTTAAACCAGCCATAAGCCCATAACCATAACCCTGATTTTTTTGCACTGGCACAACTTTTACAAATTCATAAATAGGATTTTTTAGAAGTTGGCTTATTACTTCTTTGGTATTATCCGTGGAACCGTTGTTCACCAAAATTAACTCAAAAGAAAGTTCAGCGCTTGCTTTAGCGTACCTTGCCAAAAGCAAGGGCAGGCTCTTGGCTTCATTGTAACAAGGCAAAACAACCGATAAGCTCATAAATTTAATTAACAGCCTAAAATGAGTTTAAAAGGCTTATCTTAAGTTTCTTTTGTGAGCGAAATAACTATTCCAGTATTCCCATGTTTTCAAATCATTAGGCGTTCCCCAGCAAACAAACCTGTCAACATCAAAAATAGCGGCTTTTTTACCTTGTTTGAGCAAATAATCCACACAACCCTCTAAATGAAATTCGTCAATATTGTCCGGAGTGCTTGCAAGAAAATCTTTGGCGCTGGAAAGAAAGTCGCCGGCTCTTCTAAACCAAAAAGCGCCCACCACGCCTGCATCTTTTTGCGGTGTTGGGCTAAGGGGTTCTTTAAGAATAATTTTCCTGACCAAGCCGTTTTCTTCTTGCACCCAGCTATACATTGACGCATGATTGTTAGCTGAAGGAAAATTACGAAAAGTCCAAACCAAACAATCAATATCAGAATTATTAATCATTTGTAAAAATTTTTCTTCGTTCCAAACCAATCCATAATCACAAGCGGAAATAAAAAGCGATTTTTCTTTATCAAGAAGATGCTCAGCAAAAATACAGGTGTGCGTGCCTCCTTTTGTGGCTTGGTCCAAAACCATCACTTTTGAATCAATGCCTAAATTTTTATCCAATAATGTTTTTAAATCCTGTTGCGCTATGTGTTCTTTTCTTGCCACAAAAATATAATTTTTGGCTTTGGGAAAAGTGGAAACAGCAGCCACCACCATTGGTTTTTCACCGACTGCAATTAATGGTTTTGGCGTTTGATAGCCATTTTGCTTAAAACGAGCGCCCTCCCCTGCCATAGGAATTAAAACCTGATCCACTGCTGTAATGCACGGCTGAAAAACAGATTCTTTTAAGAAAAAATCTGACCAATACTTGTATTCTTCTAATTCACGGGGCGTTCCCCACGCTAAAAAATATGGCACTTCCACAATCCGTACCAAAAAGCCATCTTGCGCCAAAAGATTGGCAACCAAACTAATATAAAATTCTCCATTATAATTTAGATCTTTATCTATTAATTTTTGACAGTAGTCTTTTAAAATTTTGCCCTTGGCAAAATAATGAGTGCCCGTGCCCGCGTACTCTTGATTTTTATCGTTTGTAAAAGAAATTTTTTCCCTTATTTCCTGCACGTAGCCGTTGTTTTCTTTAATATAAGCGTAATAAAGTTCATCAGTAGAATGAGGAGGATGAAATCCTTTAAAGGCGGTTAAACCAGCCACGCATTTTTTATCTTGCATCATTTCTTGTTTAAACGCGCTGTAATCCCAAAAAACCGAAAAATCGCAATAATTAACAATCACCGGCTCCTCGTCGTCAATAAGGTCTTTCGCCTGCAAAACACTGTAAACTGGACCCAATTTATGAGGCGCCACTTCTACAATCTGGCCCCCGGGAGCAACTCTTTTTAAAACAGAACGCATCGGCGTACGCTCTAAATGCTCCGAATTGCAAATAAAAACGAAATCCCTTTCTCCGGGGAACATATTAACCACATGTTCAATCATTGGCTTACCCTCCACTTCAATTAATGGCTTGGGAACATCATAGCCTGCCCTCACAAAACGAAAACCCATTCCCGCCATTGGAATAACAATTTTCATAAAAAATGCTTTTTATGTTTTTTTGATATTTTAATTTTTATAATATATTAATCTTTTTCAACGACTTTTTCAACCTCCAAAAGAATTTTTTCACAAGCCATATGCTCCATACCATTGGCAAATTTTTGCGTATATTGAACCTGTTTTCCCCGAACCAAAGGAAAATCACCAAGGTTTTGCTGGGCTAAATTATTAATAATATCGGGAATGGTTCTTAAATAAGAAACACCGGGAAAATCAAAAAAGTTTCTTTCTTTTTCTAAAATGATTTGCCACAGAGTCCCCTGAATGTCTTTCCAATCCTCAACAGCCGGAGCAATACAAATATGAGGCACATTTGTGGTGGCTGCCTCTAAAACAGCGCTGGAAAAAAAACTCAAACAAATATCAGCCACGCTAAAACATTGCAAAATCGTGGCAGGATAAAATTCTTCATCATACAAAACCTTATCAGCCATTTTTGCCAAATAATTTTTCACCGGGTCTTTCTGGCGCGACTTTACCAAAAAATAAGCATTATTTTTTTCGCAAAACTTTTTAATGGCGCAGCACAAACGATAATCATTTTCCTCATTGAGAACTTGTTTTATCCATCTTTTCTTGCCATAAAGCAAAGCCAAAGGTAATTGCAAAAATTTTTTACGCCAGCCAAACACACATTGTGTCCAAAAAGTTTTTACGCTTGAACCAAAAGGAAAGGGTAAAAATAAAACAACCTTTTTCTCAGGAGGAATGCCCCATTTATGCTTCACTTCTTGAGCAGAAATAATATTTTTTTGCTCGGTTAACCAAAAACCTACTGCTTTCACTTTATTGTTTAACTTTTGCGCAAAATCAGCAAAATTATTTTCAGCAGTTTTGCCGCTTTTTTTTAAGTACGCAAATATCCATTGCAGCCATTGCGGAGAATAAATAAAAAATCTATCAGGCAGGGAAAGGTATTCCCCGCTATTGGGCCCGCTGTCAAATCCGCTTTGCAAGGCGCACCACTTCACTGCTTCTTTTTGCAACTTCTCTTGAAGCGCCAAATAGTTTTTCATAAAGTCCAAAGAAACAATTACTTTGATATTGCGCTCCAGGCAATGCTTCACAATCTCTTCTTGGTTTTGAAAGGGCAAAGAAACCACTTTGCCATTTTTAAATGGAGGCGTTTGTGCAATGTCAGGAAATTGATAGCCCTTTGAACCTGTTTGGTGATGGCTATAATTGTGAAAACAAAAAACCTGATGCCCTCTTTCAAGGGCTTTGTCAATAATAGAACCAAAAATGCGAAAATAGATATTTCTTTCCACCAAAAAACCGATTTTCATAATTTTTGAATAATTATTTCCTGATTGGGATAAATAAAAAGATTTTTAGTTAATATCTTCATCAGAAAACCCTTAAGCCCTTTCTTTTCAAATAAAAAATTGGACTGATAAATCCTTAGCCATTTTATATTTTTTTGGCGCATTAAAATTTTGTTGACTTTCTTTTCGGTTAAAAAATTTATTGAATTAATAAAATCAATTGGCTTGCTTCGTAACGCCAAATAAATTTTTCCTAAAAATTTTGGTAAAAAGGTGGGAAAAACGATTTTATAATGCCTTTCAAAAGGAAATGTATAATTGGGCGTGTCAACATACAAAAATCCGTTTGGCTTTAATACTCTAAGCATTTCTTTTATTGACTGTTCAACATCTTGAACATGCTCTAAAACCGTTATGCAATAAACAAAATCAAAAAAATTAGTGCTAAAAGAAATATTTTCCGCAAACTCTTTTTTAAAATTTGAAAAATTAAGCCCGATTTCTTGGCATTTCTCTTTTATAATTTCCAATTCCTCCTCTGAGGGCTCGATGCCAAAAACCTCGCCATTGTATTTTTGTTTTAAAACCACCGCCAGCCCCGCTGTGCCCGCTCCCACAATCAAATGCTTTTTATTTTTAAAATCCCAACAAAAAAGAGCCTGCAACCTTTGCAATCTTTGTTCTTCTCTCTCTTCTTCATAAAGCCGCATTTTCGCTCTTTCCTGAAAATCCTTCAAGCCGCACGATCGGTAATATCTTTCATAATAATTTAAAATCTTCTTTTGAAGTTTTTTAGAAAAACGCATAATTTAATTTCCGCTAAATTCTACCTTAAAAATAAACATCTCAATAAAAAAATTCACAAGAAAAAATAAAAAAATGGGAGTGGACCCCAAAGTTTGGAGAAACTTCAGTTATTTTTCAATATATAATCTGTAGAACCATATTTACATTCGTTGTGGCATTTTAAATTTTTTTTCGCTACCACAGTAATACGGCTTGTTTTTCCTAACAAAGATAGCAAAAAAACAAAGGGTTTAATGATGGCAAAACGAATAATCTTATTGTATCCCAAAATTTTATAAAAAAAACTCTTTGTCGCCTGATATTTATACTGTGAAGAAGCCACAATGTCTCTATCAAAATAATGGTGATAAAATTTAATATGGGAAAAGCCAATCTTTTTTAAATAGCTCCTGATAATCCTTTTATTAAAAAAAACAATATGATAGGGTAGGTGCAAACTATAAAAGTAACTTTTAAAAAGTATTGATTCCAACCCATAAATATACGGGATAGAAAAAATTAGTTCACCCTGGGGCTTTAACCAAAAAGCAGCCTGCTTTAAAGCATCAAAAGGGTGATACAAATGCTCAAGCACCATGCGCATTATTACAGCATTAAAGGATTTTGCCGGAAAATCACATTGTTCTATTTTTTTATTATAAATATCAAGCCCTCTCTTTTCTCGGCCATACACAGCGCTTTTTTCATCCATTTCTACTCCCTGAACATTCCATCCTAAATTTTTTAGTTCTTGTAAAAATTCACCGTGCGAACAACCAATTTCCAATACAGTCCCCTGCGGCTGGAAACAAGGAAATCCTGCTATTTTGATAAATCTTTTCCAAGGCAAGGTAAGACAAAAAAATAACGGGTTTTTCTTTTGAAGAAAATAATTAAAATGACAATACAATGTTTGCTTTTTTAAAAAATTTTTTAAGCGCTTTTTCCAATTTTCTTTTAAAGAAAAAGGTGTTTCGTTTGGTTGGTAATAATGCAACTTTGCAGTATAATATTTGCCGATAAACTCTTCTTTTACTCTTGGGTTTTGAAAAACTAAACCGCAACATTGGCATTTATTTAACGAAAAATCGCCCGGCATTCCCGCCAGACGGTCAGGTGATTTAAACAAAAAAAACAAATCAGTAGAAAAACAATAAGGGCATTGAGAAAGTTTTTCAAATTCGTTCTCCATTTTTATTGATTTGTTTGTTAGTTATTGCCTTACAAATGGCGCACCATTTTTTTATTTCTTTTTTGCCGCGCATTATACGAAACAAACGACCTATTTTTGGAATACGATAAATAAAGCTGGTATCTTTTTTATATTTTGCTGAACCCGAAGTGGCTCCTCTGCCGAAATGACAAGCGAAAATCCCTGGATAACCGCTTAAATAATATTCTTCTACGCCCAAAATTTCAGCAAAGGGCCCTTCTTTGTATTGCCTGGTATTTTTGGCTTCCAAAAGAATACCTTCAAAACCAGCAGATAAATACTTTTCTCTTAATTCATGCCCAGAGTCCTGACCTTGGGAAATGTCTTTCGGCCTAAAATCAATTTTAAGGTGCTTAAGTGTTTCAGTTTCAAATAAGATAGCAAACATTAAGGGAAAATCCATTGGCTTATTTCCTCCCGGAGAAGCCTGTGTGCCAATAATTTTAACTTGATCTTTTAATTCTTTAATCAAGATCTCATCCCAATGCTTCATCAGAAAAGTGCAATCTGCATCTAAAATTACTCCATATTTTGTGTCTATTTTGTTTACTAAATAATTAAGGGCTGTTCCGTGCGCTAAACTGCCTTTTAGATTAAATCCTTTTTCTGCCTTGTAAAGAAAAACATTTGGATATTGTTTAATCTCGTTTTCTAATTTTTTAAAATTTTTAGGTTTTGAATTATTATCCCTAATTATAACCTTGTAGGGATTTTCCGTGAGTTTTTGCAAACAATAAAGAGAGTTTAAAATAAAATCTGTATCATTAAAATGAGTGATACAAATTGTAATTTGATCAGCCATAAAATCATCTTATAGATTAAGCCACCTTCTGTTTTCGTCTCTTAACGTCCATTGAACAATTTTTTTTAAAGAATGTTCCAAATCAATAGGCGGTTTCCAGCCCATCTTAGCTATTTTCTCTCCCGATAAAGCATATCTTTTATCATGGCCCGGCCGGGCAGTATGATAATCTACCCATTCAATCTCGTCATCGTTTAGTGGCCGACCTTTTATTACTTCGCAAATCCAATCGGCTATTTCTAAAACTGTCTTTTCTTCTCCCACAATATGATAAAATGCTTCTCGCTCCATCTTATCAAAAAGAAAAAGAATGGCGTCGGCTACATTTCTAGCGTGTATCCAACACCTTGAAGAAAGATCATTTCTTCCTCTGCCATGCAAAACTACTCTTTCGTTATTTAAAATAGCCTTTATAGTTTTAGGAACAAATTTTTCAGGGTGTTGACGTTCACCAATAATATTCATTGATCTCACAATGGAAATAGGCATTTCAAAAGCATGCGCAAAAGAAAAAGCAATCATTTCTTCACCTGCCTTGCTAGCAGCATAGGGATTAGAGGGCCTAAAACGATCATCTTCTTTAAAATAAACTCCAACAGGCGCGGGACCAAAAACCTCGTCTGTAGAAAAAATAATTGTTTTACATTGAAGTTGTTCGTGCTTCAAATATTCTAATAGGTGAGCAGTGCCCACCACATTAGACATCACAAACGGAATACTGTCTTGTAAGCTTTTATCAACATGACTTTGAGCAGCAAAATGAACACAATAATCAACCCTTCCAATGATTTTATGAGTTGTTTCAGATATTGGCGCTTGCAAGTCGTGCCACACAAATCGAATTCTTTCCGGATTAAAAACTTTAATATCGGTGATTCGATGCAAATTGGCGGCATATGTTAAACCATCAAGAACAATAATATTCCAATCAGTATTCTTTAATACCGCTTCAACAAAATGATGCCCCACAAACCCGCATCCACCAGTTATTAAAATTGTTTTTGGCATATTGTTATTTTATCAGTTAAATAAGATAAACTTTTTTCTTTTAAGTCCTTGTCGTGTAAACAAAAAAAGTTGCTTTTATCGTTAACAAAATCAATGCCTTCCATTTTTTGCTGGCTGTCTTTCATATACCGGCTGGAAATAACTTTTTTAATGTTGGTTTTTTTTAAAGCCAAATAAGTTTTGTAGCTCCAAACATTACCGGGCGGCACAAAAATGGTAATGGGTTTTTCAAAATAACCTTCTAAAATTTCCTGAGACCTCAAAATATGCTCTGTGTGAATTTCTTGAGATAATTCCGGCCAAAACTCCCGATGATATTTTCTATTGGAAGTAAAAAATCGTGGCAGGTGTTTGCCCACCATACAGTGGGTTAAACCATGATTAGCAATTTCAATCTTACCACCAATAAACGCTTGTTTCAAGATATTAGCTTGCTCAGGAAACTTTTGAGCAAAAGGGGTAAGCGAATTGTTTTTTTCCACCCAGCAAGCCGTAATAGCCACAATAGGCTTAATGTTGTTTTGCTCAAAAAATTTTAAAATCTTCTCCCACTCCCCTGCTGTTAATTCTTCATAAGGACCCCATTTTTTAAAGGGCCAAATCCTTTTTAAAAACCAAAAATTGCCCACCCGCCATTTGCTGTATTGCTCAAATTGCTTGGTAGAGGCACCAATATCATCAATTCTAAAAATTATCTTATTGCCCATAATGAGTGTGTAGGGGGACAGACCCCCCTCAAATTGAGGGGGTCTGTCCCCCCTACTTTTGAGTGATTATAAAATAACCGGAAACATAAACGGGGTCTTTGGATATTTTTGAAAAAGGCACAAACAAAACAAAAAATAAATAAGGTAAATACAAAATCCACCTGATTGGTTTAAGTTTTATTTTAGCAATTTTACCGCGCCAAATATCTAAAATAATACTGTAAAAATTACCGATAGGCTTAATTTCTTTTTGCGCAAAATCTAAAAGCAAAACATTTTGCCAAAAATCAGCCGTATATCTTAATTGGTCTTGATGAACCTTATACATAAAAGGGCAGGAGATAATGGCCGTGCCACCGGGTTTTAAAACGCGGTAAATTTCTTTAATGGCTTTTTGAGGATCTTTTAAATACTCAAAAACTTCCAGACAAATGATATTATCAAAAAAGGCGTCGGGAAATTGCAAGTCATTTACATCACCAAATGTTATTTCTTTTGCTTCGTTGGGTATAATATCAATGGCTACTGGCTTTGTGGTCAACAAGTAATCGTATCTGCGCGAACCCGAACCAATATCCAAAATACTGCCTTTTAATTTGGGCAATTCTTTTTTAAGATAATCTTCTAAAAAGTTTCTATGCGCTGAAAGTTTAATATAGTTGAGTGGAAAAAACATTTTTAAAAGCAATAATACTCACTTTGATAATTTTATTTTCTTAATTTGTTGAAAATTTTCCAATAATAACTAAAGAGATATTCTTTGTAAAAAGCCAAAAGCGCCCGCGCGCCCACCTCTTTTATAATATAATAGCCGCTTTTGCTGTCGTCAAAAATTTTTTGGGCAAAATCAAAATATTGCTTCGCGGTTTTTTGCAAAGAAAAAACAGGCAATTTCTGCTCATAAAAAGAATAATTGCTTGCCACTTTATCTATTTTGCTGATTAACTGCTCCGGGCTTTCAAAAAACTCTCCTCCCTGTTTGATAATTTCCGGATTGCTAGAGCCCCTAAAAGCCACACAGGGCAAACCGCACGATAACGCCTCTATTAAAGCATTGGAACAGGACTCCACATGGCTGGCAAAAATAAAAATATCATTTTGTTTTAAAATATCCGCTAACTTTTGCGGTGTTTGAGGTTCTATCATTTTAATGTTTTGAAAAGCAACAGGGCTTCTCCCCACAAAAGTCATTTCGTATTTTTGAAAATCCAAATGTGTATCTAAATATTGATAAAAATGAAAACCCTTTAAGGGGTTTGACGACCAACTCGCTCCCACCAATTTTATTTTCTTGTTTGAATGAAAAGGTGTTTTGTTGCGCTTGTTAAAAATTTTTTCATCAGGCGCGTTATAAATAACGGTTTGGTAGACGGCATTATAGAGAAAAATTTTTTTGTTTTGCTCTTGCGACCACTGCGATTGCCACACAATGCCATCAGCCACAAAAGAATTGGTTTTAAAAATTAACCTATCTAAAAACGCTTCTTTTTTTCGGTACGCTCTCATTGGGCCATCAAGGCGGTGAATAAAAATTTTCTGGGGGAATTTCTTTTTTGCCCTAAAAACCTCTCTTAAGCAATGATGGCTGTTAAACAACACCACTTGGGCTTTTGGCAGGTTTTCTTCATAAACACCTTGTTTTTGCCACTCTTGTTTTAGCGCTTTCAAAAACTGATTCCCCCCGCCCGCCGGGCCTTCTTTGAAGGGAAACAAAATATGAATTTTCATATCTTTTTCTCTTAGACATCTAAAACTATTGTTGATTTAAAAATTCCCAAACATTGCGAATGCCTTGTTCTAAGGAAACAAGCGCTTGAAAACCCAATTCTTTTTCTGCTTTTTGAGTGTTGGCCCAGTTTTGAAAAACCAAATTGGGCAAAGGATTTTTTTCATATTCTAATTGAGCATTTTTGCCTGTGACTTGATTTATGATTTGCACTAACTGCAAAAAAGAATATTTTTTGCCCGAGCCAACATTAAAGATATTAAAATTTTCCTTTTGATATTCCATAGCCAACAACCACGCGCGCACCACATCATCAATATAAATAAAATCCCTTTCTACTTGTTTGGGTCTAATATCATAAGAAACAGGATTTTTGCCCTCTTTTATTTTCAAAATAAATTTTATCACCATATTCATAAAAGGTCCTTTGCCAAGCTCTCTTTTGCCCCCATAAACAGAAAACATCCGCAAACAAACTGCCTTCATCGCATATAAATCGCTGTACAATTTGGCTAATCTTTCAATCGCCAAACGGCATTCAGTGTAAAAATCAGTAATTTGAATTTCTTGCTCTTCAACAGAGGGGTACTTGCCCTGATTGTATAAAGACGAAGAGGAAGCCACCACCACCTTGGAGCCGTCTTTAACCGCTTTTTCAAAAACCTTAATGCTGCCGTTTATCTGACTGCCTACCAATGATTTATCGTTTAAATACAAAGTGGTGCTGGAAGCAATGCCTAAATGCAAAATAAAATCCACTTTTTCGGGCACAAGCATATCAACCTGATTGGTATCCCCTTCTCTCAAATCCACTGATAAATCAGCGATATTTTCTTTACTGCCCGTGGTGAGATTATCCAAAACAATCACTTTATTGTGCGGGCTTAAAGCACAAGCCAAATGAGAACCAATAAATCCCGCGCCCCCGGTAATTAAAATTGTTTTGTTTTCAACCATATATTTTAATTTGTTTTAATAAAGCAATTTTGAATATATTTGTTCAAAATACGCTTTGGCAATTTCTTCCCAAGAAAAATGCTGCACTGTTTGCTGTTGCTTTTGAATAATCTGTAAAGCAAAAGCTTTATTGTTGAACACCCGAGCGCACAAATCCGCCAAAGCAGCCGCATTGTCAATATCAGCCATTAATAACTCCGGCAGCCATTGCTTTTGAATATCAGGAGCCATTCCCACCTTGGTGGTTACCAACGGCACGCCGCAAGCCATTGCCTCCAAAATCGCTTTCGGCCCTCCTTCTACCCGAGAAGTTATCAAATAAAGGTCCAATACCGAATAAGCCCAATTCATCTGTGTTAAAGGCAAATTCCCCAAATCCAAAAAGGGAATAGAAAATTGCTCCAACGCCTTTTTCACATAACCTCTCGCAGGACCAGCCAACAAAACAAAAATAGGATAATTCCCAGAAAGTATTTTTAATACCTCAACTAAAACATCAGGGCCTTTAATAAGTTTTGGTTCCAATCCCCTTCCCCAACCCACACCATCTTTTTGAAAAGAACCAATAATAAATCTATCAGGGGGCAAGCCCAATTTTGTTCTTATCTCTTTTTTGGTTTGCTCTGATAAAGGAGTAAAAATATCCAAATCAACACCCAAGGGAATGACTTTAATTTTAGCAGGGTCTATGCCAAAATCAATAAGGGCGTTTTGTGTTTGCTCGCACGATGTGTGCACAAAAGAAAGACGGGGCTGGATTTGGCGAATATAATCATTTCTTTGCTCGGGCACAAAATGAAACCAGGTTAAAATATATTTATTGGATTGGTTTCCCAAACCAAAAGCTAACAAAAGATTAACCGAACCATAATGAACAATCTGTTTTTTTAAACCCCAAATACAAGTGGCGGTTCTGGCTTTTAAAAGGTTCTGCCTGTTAAGCGCACGGGTAATTTGCCTGCCATCCCACGAGATAGACCAATCTTTTGTTTCTATAATATAAGACAAATCAAAATTACTCCCAAAAAACTTATTGCCCAATAAATCCTTTAAAATAATTAGTTTGCTATAATCCATATTTCTCCATATTGAATAAAATAATCTTTTATCTGAAAACCGACTTGGTTTAACTCCTGTTCAATGTCTTGTAGTGTGTATTCTATAAAATGAGTTTTATCCAGCCTGTATTCCACACCCATTTCTTTCTTGTAAACAGTAAGCCAATCTCTATTGAGCATTGGCACTCTAATTAAAAATCTGTTTGCTATTGGTTTTATCTTTTGCAAAAATTCTTTTCTTTTTTCAATATGCTCCAAAACATTGGACAAAACAAGAACATCAAATTTTTCCCGAAAATCATAAACAACAACATCTCCCAGCACATACTCTATATTTGCAGCGCCATTATTTTTTTTGGCCTGGGCAATATATTTTTCATTGCAATCAATGCCCACAACCCTTTTTGCTTTTTTTGCCAAATCTCTTGTTAAACTACCATTGCCACAACCAATATCCAACACGCTATCTGTGGCATTGAGGTGCTGCAGAAAAAAATGGTGATAACCAAGAAGGCGATGTTTGGGGTGCACGCCATTTTCCGCTTTAATGGCTGCAAAACTAATAACTCTATAAAGCGCGTTATGAACACGAAGCAATATTTTTGTTAACATCTTCCAAAATATCATATTCTTTTTGCATAATGTTTCCCAAAGAAAAATAACGCAAAATTGTTTCTCGGGCATTTTTGCCCATTTTCTCTCGCAACTCTTTATTTTGCGAAACCACTTGCAAGGCTTGGCGCAAGGAAAAACTATCTGTATCGCACAAATATCCATTTTCCAAATGCGTAATTACTTCCTGCACGCCCGGCACATCGCAAGCCACGCACGCTAAACCGCATGCCATTGCTTCCAATAATGCCTTGGGGCAACCCTCGTGCAAAGAAGGCAGAATAAAAATTTCATATTGGTTCAGTTTTTGGGGCAAGCGCTCATTAGGCATCAATCCTTTGAACTCCGCCCATACTTTTTTTTCCCGCGCAAAAATCTCCAATGGTTTTTGCAAAGGACCTTGCCCCACCATGGTTAAACGCAAACCCAACCCCTCCATTGCTTCAAGCAAAGAAAAAAGATTTTTTTCTTTGCTTAATCTGCCCACATAAATGATACTATTTTTTATTTTGGGAACATTAAGGGGTTGAAAAATTTCCGTGTCAATATAATTGCCGATAAGCCGAATTTTTCTTTCCGGGATGTGGAACTTTTCTTGCGCAAACAATTTATCTTTTTGCGAAGTAAAAATAACAATATCTGCTGCCTGATAGGCAATTTTTTCCCAAGCAAAAACAAGGGTTTTTTTCCACAATGGTTTTTTTTGTTTTTCCAAAAAATTAAGCCATTCATAACCGCAGCGAACAATCAACTTTTTTTTAAAAAGCAATTTGGCAATCACAGCGGGCACAGTGCCAGCCATTTGATGCGTTCTGAAAATATCAATGTTTTTTAAGTGCTGGCGGTAAAAAAAGGGCATCAAAAAACCATATAAAAAATGGGGTATTTTCCATTTATTGGGCAAAATGGTAATTTTCTCGCCCACGCGGCTTTCAAACGGCAAATCGTTTTTGGAACCATAAGTAAAAAAATACACCTGATCAATTTTTTCTGCCAGCATTTGATAAATTTTTATTTCCCGCGATAAAATGCCCATTTTCTCCCATTGCTCAAGCGATACAGCATAAGTAAAAAACAAAGCCAATTTCATAAAATTATAATTCAAATCTACGAATGAAAAAACATAATGCTAATAATGCGAATTTTATGCTCATAATGCGAACTGCGAATAGAAGGGAGCCGGAAAAGGAAGGCGGAGGAGGGGCGGAGGAGAGCAACCGAGGAGGTAACCAAGGAAGCAATCGAGGAGGTAATCAAGGAGGTAACCGAGTTAACTCCTATTAGGAGTTAACTCGGTTACCTCCTATCTCCTCGGTTACCTCCTATCTCGGTTTCTTCCTAAGCGTCCGGGGTCAGACCCCGGACAAACCCAAATAATTAGGTTAATTTTTGTCTTATTCTCTTTTGGAGTATTTTTCCGGGTCATCAATATTTTGCTGTTTCATCAAATCATTATTCACATTTTCTGCCGCTTTATGAATTTTTAGGTCAACACCCAAAGAATCGGCAAATTGAATAAAAGCCCGAATGTCCTTCACTAAACATTTTCCCCCGTAACCGCGATAACCCTTGTGCCAAACAACCAAGTGTGAGGGGCCAATTCTTTTGTCCGCCGCCGCCGCTTCCATTACTGTGTCGTAATCAGCGCCGATTTTTGAACAAACATCATACATTTGATTGGCAAATGCCACTTTTACGGCAAACCAATTATTGCCAAAATATTTTACCAGTTCCGCTTCTGTGGCAGGCATTATCTTTTCATAAGGAGCAAGGGGCAAAAGCATCATCACATCTTTTGCCACTGGAAAACTTTGTTTGGTGTAGCCCACAATTTGCCTGTCGGGATAATTCATATCCTGTTCAGCGGTTAGTTCGGTTAAAAACTCGGGATTAAACAAAACCTTCAAGCGCGGATATTGGGATTGCATTTTTTCGGTTGTGCCGGGCAAAACAGTAGATTTTATCACTACAATTTTTTCATCTTCAATTTTAGAAAAAGCGTCTTCAATATACGACAAATCAAAACCCTTTCCGTCTTTGATATAGGGTGTGGGCACGCAAACAAAAATCACTTCTGCCTTGTTTAGTTCTTTTATAGAATCAAAACCTTTGGCAGGATCATAAAGAAAAAGGTCTTCTGATACTTGTTTGCCTTTTTTCTCAAAATAATTTTTCAAAGCGCCCCCCACCATTCCCACGCCCATAATACCAATTTTAATTTCGTTTAATTTTTTGTTGAGCATAAATTTTAAATTAAAAACTAAAGAAAAACGACAATAAAAAAATTAAAAATTTTTAGATTTTTATTTGTGATTTTTCATTTTACATTTTACATTTTTATTTGTTTGTTGAACCATTCCATTGTGCGCCTCACTCCCTGCACAAAATCCGTTTGGGGTGCCCAGCCCAATAATTCTTTTGCCTTGGTGATATCCGCTTGGGTATGACGCACATCGCCCACTCTGGCAGGAGCATACACTTTTTCCCCGCCAATTAAATCAGCCAAAAAATTAATGGTATAAGATTTATCCGAACCAACATTAATTACTTGCGCGCCTTCAATGTTGACACTTTGCATTGCCAGCACAAAAGCATTTACCACATCATCCACATAACAAAAAGCCCGACTCTGCTCTCCATCGCCATAAATGGTAAAAGGCTTGCCTTCGCTCTTTTGCTTTAAAAATTTTCCCAAAACCAATGAGTATTCTGAATTAATATCAATGCGCGGACCATACACATTAAAGGGCCTTAAAGACACCACCGACAAATCATAAAGTTCTGTATACAGTTTGGCAAACTGCTCGCCAATTAATTTTTGCAAGCCATAAGGACTAACAGGACTGGGCGTCATATCTTCTTTTAAGGGCAATGTTTTTTGATTGCCATACACAGAAGAAGAGGAAGTGTTAATCACTCGTTTGACTTTGTTTTGGCGAGACGCTTCCAACACATTCAGGGTGCCCATTATATTCACCTTAGAGGTGCCCAAGGGATCTTCTATAGAAAGAGGAACGCGCGGTATAGCCGCTAAATGAAAAACAAAATCAATATCTTTAAAATAAATCTGCATTGTTTCAAAATCGCAGATATCAATGTAATGAAATTCAGCTTGAACATTAACATTTTCTTTTTTGCCAGTAGATAAATTATCCAAAACCAAAACTCTATGGCCCAAAGTCACTAATTTATCCACTAAATGCGAGCCAATAAAACCCGCTCCGCCTGTTACTAAAATGTTAAACATAGAGATAAAAATTAACCTAAACAATAATCTAAAATCTAAAAACGGGCTTTGTCCGGGGTCAGACCCCGGATGTTTAGGAAGGAACCGAGCCAAAGATAGGAGGTAACCGATAGGAGGTAACCGAGAGGAGGTAACCGAGAGGAGGTAACCGAGAGGAGGTAACCGAGTTAACTCCTAATAGGAGTTAACTCGGTTACTTCCTCTCTCTCCTCGGTTACTTCCTCTCTCTCCTCGGTTACCTCCTCTCTCTCCTCGGTTCCCCCGTTCACCTCCTCCGTCCCTCCTCCACCCTCCTCGGGCCCCTTCCTATTCGCAATTCGCACTATGAGCCTAAAATTCGCATTATTCGCATTATATTTATTTTATTGTGCCAGCATCTGATTGATTTTTGCTCTAGTAAGAGGTCCTACATAGCCAGTAGCTAAAATCCCGTATTTTGCTTGAAACCTCATTACCGCTGCTTTGGTTAAAGCGCCAAAATATCCTGAAACAATACCTTGGGGATAAATATCTGAACCCTGCGATTTCAAAAATTCCTGCAAACAAGACACTTCTTTATCGCGCAAACCCAAAAAAAGATTTTTCTCAAAGGAAGCGCACGAAATTATGTTTTTGCGCATTGCCAGAATTTGCGCCTGCGTTTGGGCAATCTGGGCTTTTAATTGTTCAATTTGCATTAATAATTCGTTCATCAATGCTTCTTCTTGCGTTAAACGGGAAGGCTCGTTTGAAGTTTGCACATTCACAGAAAAAACAAAAAGAGAGGGTTTATTTGTTGTTCCATCTCGCGCTTTAACAGAGGGAATTAAAGACAAACTCAAATAGCGGCCGCTAAAATTAGGAATCAATAATTCCGGTTTTTTGGAATCATCAATAAAAAAATCAGACACCTTGCAACCCTTTGCTTCGCAAAGCACATATTTTAAAGCAAACACTCCCTTTGGATCAAAAGTAAAAGTGATTTTTAAATCGCCCTCCGAACCAATAAACTTATACCAGTTGCTTGACCATTCGCTTAATGAATAACTAAGTGCTAAATTGGTTCTGCCGCGGGAAGGCAAAACAATAATGTTAGCGGGCAAATGCACATTGGCAAGCAAAGGGTTTTTATAACACCATTTTTCACCCAAAGAACAATCGTTCAAAAAAACAGCCACAGCCCAATCATTAAAAATTTGCAAAAGGTCTTTTGTTTCTCCTTTTTGGGCTATTGCTTCTTGCAAACTTACGATGCCGGTTTTATTAGAGTGCAAGGAAGACACTAAAATATCTACCCCATATTGTTGCACCAGATAATAACCAAACATTACAACCACCCCGTAATCAGTTCGTTTGCTCTCCCAATTTGTCAAAGAATCAGAAGGAGATTGGGCAAAATCATTAATTCTTTGCGCTATATTTACGCCTTCGGGATCATAACCTAAATAATAAGGAGAATATTCCGCGCGCATTTCGTTAAGCCAAACATCTTCGGAAACTCCTTTTTGGCGGTCTTTTTGGTTAAAAGTGATTAAATGAGTAAATTCATGCGCCACATAACTTTTTAATAGCTTACTTTGCAAAGCGTTTGTGGATAAGTAAATCATTTCCCTTTCGTTGGAATTGGGAGATTGTTGACGCATATATTCGTTGGCGTCTGTAAAATAACCCACCACGTCCTGCGCCATTTGCTCAAAAAGAATGGTGATTTTGGGGTCGTTATCAATGCCCGGACTCCACTCCGCGCCCCACAAAGCGGTGAGTTTGGGATATATTTCCTTATCAAAGGCTTGGGTTAATTGATTTAAATTGGCATTCACTATTGCTCTTTGCTCGTCGCTGATGTTTAAATACCACTCGCTTTCTACATAAAAATAGGCTTTTTGCGATATCTTTACCAAGCGAGCGTTAATACTGGTTCTTTGAGATATATCATAATCTTTTTGCACAAAAAATGTTTCTACTTCTCCTTCGCTTTTTGCCAAAGTAAAATTATTACAGGCAAAACAAAAAACAGTAAAACAGGCAATAAATATAAATAATAATTTGTCTTTTCTCACTCTTTTAAAGCGCATACTAAAAGCAGATTAAATTTTTTAATATCTTTATTGTAGCCAAAAATAAAATGAAAAGCAAATGCCATTGCAATCAAAAACCGTCTTATCAAAAAAGCCTATTTTAAACGCAGTGGCTCATAATTGCATAAAATATACTAATCATCCTCTCCGCTATCCCAAACAATAAGGATTAAACGGCCAAGAGCCTTTGAGTGCATTTTTGCCAACTCATTGACAATAACACTCTTTTGTTTTATAAAAAGCGCTTTTGCCATATCCTTATCTTAATGGGAATAGTCTAACCCTGCTTTTTCTTTTGTCAATTAGCTCAATATGAATAACATGTCCGGGGTCAGACCCCGCACGCTTTTACGTATAAAATTTTTTCAGATATTTACCGGTCCAACTTTTAGGATTTTTGGCAATACAAGAAGGTGAACCCTCTGCTACCACCCAGCCCCCTTGTTCGCCGCTTTCCGGGCCTAAATCAATTACCCAATCAGCGTTTTTAATTACATCCAAATTATGCTCAATAACCAAAACAGTATTGCCCTTTTGCACCAAAGCGCGCAAAACAAACAAAAGTTTATTAATATCATCTGGATGCAAACCGGTTGTGGGCTCATCTAAAATATATAGTGTTTTACCTGTGGCTTTTTTAGAAAGTTCTGTGGCTAATTTAATACGTTGTGCTTCCCCACCCGATAAAGAAGGAGCAGGTTGGCCCAATTGGATATAAGATAAACCTACATCATTAAGTGTTTTAATTTTTTGCACCAAAGCGGGAATGTTGCTAAAAAACGTCAGCGCTTCCTCTACTGTCATTTCTAAAACATCAGCAATAGATTTGTCTTTGTATTTAATCTCCAAAACATCAGCGTTATAACGTTTCCCAGAACAAGACTGGCACACCACATAAACATCAGGCAAAAAATACATTTCAATTTTATTCAAGCCCTGACCTTCGCATTCTTCGCACCTGCCTCCTTTAACATTAAAACTAAAATGACCGGGCCCATACCCCCTTATTTTTGCCTCTCTCGTGCGCGCAAATAAATCTCTGATATAGTTAAAAGCGCCTGTGTAGGTGGCGGGATTGCTGCGGGGCGTTCTGCCAATGGGTGATTGGTCCACCAGCACCACTTTATCCAAAAACTCCACGCCCAAAATAGCCTCGTGTTTGCCTGGCGTTTCTTTGCTGTGATAAAATTTTTTCATTAACGCTTTTGCTAAAATATCATTCACTAAGGTGCTTTTGCCTGAACCCGATACTCCGCTCACGCAAACAAATTTACCCAACGGAATTTTCACTTCAATGTTTTTTAAATTGTTTTCTCTTGCTCCCTTAATGATTAAAAATTTTTGGGTTTTGGGTTTTGGGATTTGTTTAGATGGGATTTGTTTAGAAATGAAAGTTTCTGATTGAGAAATTTTTGCCGCATGCGCTACTATTTTTCTACGTCCCGAAACATATTCTCCTGTTAATGTTTTTGAGCGCATTAATTGCGCGGGCGTGCCTTCAAAAATTACTTTGCCGCCGTGCTTGCCTGCTTTGGGCCCAATATCTATCACCCAGTCTGCGCTTTTGATGGTAAGAGGATCGTGCTCTACCACAATCACACTATTGCCAAAATCGCGCAACTTTTTCAAGGTTTGAATAAGTTTATACTGGTCGCGCGCATGCAATCCCACAGATGGTTCATCTAAAATATACAAAACACCGGTGAGCTTGGAACCAATTTGGGTAGCCAAACGCGTTCTCTGCTCTTCGCCGCCTGAAAGCGTCTCTGTTTCTCTGTTTAATGTTAAATACTCCAATCCCACTTCAATTAAAAAATTTAAACGACTAATGATTTCCTTCAAAAGAGGCTGGGCTATTTTTAATTTTTCTGCCTCTAAATGTAAAAGTAATTGCTCAAAAAAATCTTTGGCTTTTATCACTGGCATTTCACAAACATCAGCAATAGATTTTCCTTCTATTTTAACAGCCAAAGCTTCGGCTCTGAGTCTTTTGCCATTACATTTTTCGCAGATTCTGGTTACCATATAACGTTTTATTTCTTCTTTTGTCCACTCTGAATCACTTTCCCAATACCGTCGCTCTAAATTCGGAATCACGCCTTCGTAATAATCATTGCCAAAACCTGCTCTATGATCATCAGGTTGCAAATGGGCAAATTTATCCCGAGCAGCCTTTTCGCCATATAAAATTAAATAAAGTATCTCCGGGCTTAAATTCTTAACAGGCTCATCAAAAGCAAAATGATAACGGCTTGCCAATGCCGCTAAAATATCCCAATAATAACCCTGCCTGCCTATTTTGTGGCTGGCTCTTGCCCAAGGAAAAATAGCGCCCTCTGATAAAGAAAGATTTTTATTGGGCATCACCAGCTCAGGAGACACCTCTAATTTCTTGCCCAGTCCCTGACAGCTCGTGCAAGCGCCAAGGGGTGAATTAAAAGAAAAAAGTCGTGGTTCAATTTCCGGCAAAGAAATTTCACAATAGTCGCAGGCAAAATGTTCTGAAAAGATCAGGTCAGCCGATGGATTTTTTTGCCTGCGATGATTTTTTTCTCCATTTGTTGCTAATTGATGATTGATGATTACTGCTCCTTTGCCCAAGCGCAAGGCAATAGAAAGCGAATCAACCAAACGGCTTTTTTCTAAAGACTGGTCAATCATTAAACGGTCAATCACCACTTCAATATTATGCTTTTTTTGCCTGTCTAACTGTTTTTCAATTGCTTCATCAAGCCGCTGCACAATACCATCAATTCTTACCCTCACAAAGCCAGCGTTAAAAATCTCCTGCAAAATAGCTTTGTGTTCTCCTTTTTTGTTTTTCACCAAAGGCGCTAAAACATAAATTGTGCTTCCTTGCGGCAATTTAAGAATCTGCGGCACTATTTGCTCTATGGTTTGCTTTTTTACTTCTCTGCCACACTGAGGGCAATATGGTGTGCCTGTTCTGGCAAACAAAACTCTTAAATAATCATAAATCTCGGTCATTGTGCCCACTGTAGAGCGGGGATTGTGACTGGCTTTGCGCTGGTCAATAGAAATAGATGGAGAAATGCCTTCAATTTTATCACAATCAGGTTTTTCCATAACTCCCAAAAACTGCCTTGCGTAAGCAGATAAACTTTCCACATAACGCCTCTGACCCTCAGCATATAAAGTATCAAAAGCCAACGAAGACTTGCCCGAACCAGAAACGCCGGTAATCACCACTAATTTATTCTTGGGAATATTCACATCAATATTTTTTAAATTGTGCACCCTTGCTCCTTTTATCTCTATATAGTTGTGATAAACACAAGAGTGTTCTTGATTTTTTTTCTTTTTTGCCATTTTGTTTTTGTTTTGATGAAACGTTTTACCTAAAAGATTCTTTGGCTATTGAAATACCTATTATATAACTTTTCTCTGAAAAATAAAACCCCCCGTATTCAACATTATAAAATCTAACCGAAAGGCTATTGGTTCTGCAAGATAAAATCTAACTGCAATTTAGTTGTTTAACACATAAGATACTTTGAATTACGAAATACCCTGTAGATAACTAAAATGTGTTTTTATGGTAAAATAAAAATACGCCCTTGCGGGGGTTAAAACCAATCATAACATCAATTAAGATATACAACCAATTGAGCCAGACTGTAAAATGGTTCTACGCACAATTGCATTTCGTAATTCACAGAAAGTATATTTTTCTTTTATTACAATTTTGATGCGATCGCATCAAAATTGAAATAGTTTGAAAATGTGCATAAACTTGGTGAACGCGCTTTAATGTTTTCAAGCCGCGCCAACACTGCAAAAAGCGCCTAATTGATATTTTTGTCTTATTACAATTTTATTACAACTTTGATGCGGTCGCATTAAAATTGAAATAGTTTGAAAATGTGGATAAACTTGGTGAATGTGCTTTAATGTTTTCAAGCCGCGCCAACACTGCAAAAACCGCCTAATTTATATTTTTTCCTTATTACAATTTTATTACAACTTTGATGCGATCGCATCAAAGTTGTAATAATCACTTTTTTGATTATTTATAATATAAAAATGGATATTTGGCTAATTATATCTATTCGCTACTCAGTTGTTTCGTTTCTTAATTGTGCTCACCATTTTTACAATTTGCCAAATAAAGTAGTAATTAAATTTGGTCAATCCAGGCTATTTTTGTATTGTCCAAATTTAATCGCTAATTTGCATTTCGTAATTCAAAGTAAGATAAAATAAAACAGCGGCATTTTGCCGCTGTTAATCTTTCCTCCTTTCTATCCATTTTTGAAAATTTACATTAGGCGGTTGTTTAAAATTACAAGAACTATTTGTAATAGCTTTTACTTCCACATTGGCTCGGAAGTAATAATATTTATCTCTAATTCCCTTACGGAAAGCAATATTTCTTATCGCTTCGTCAGGAGAAACAGCCCTTGTCTCTCCCTGAATACCGTCAAAGGGCCCTTTCCCGATCACCAAATATAACGTTTTTCTTCTCTTCCCCATTAAATACCTCCCCTTTAACTTCAAAAACAAAAATGTTAACAGGAACGAACCCTTTGCAGTGTTTGTTTTGCTCATCGGGCAAACACACACTGCAATCACCCCAACCATCATTTCGTATTTTTATTTTTTTATTTTTATCGCGCGATAGTTGGTGAACACAAAACAGCATCGCTATCGCCTCCTTTTTTAAAAAAACAAAAAATATTATAATTCTAAAAATAATGTTATAATAATAAAAATAAAAATCAAGCCTAAAAAATAAAAAAGGAACCAAGTTATCTCTTTATTCGCAGTTTGCATTATTAGTTCTATTATTATGAATAATTTTATTGAACAACTAAAACAAAGCGGTTTAAGGGGTAGAAGCGGCAGCAATTTTCCAGTTTGGCAAAAATGGCAAGCAGTGAAAAATACTCACAGCTCCAAAAAATATGTTGTGTGCAATGGCTCTGAGGGCGAACCAATGATTTTCAAAGATAAGTACATTTTGCAAAACTACTTAAAAGAGGTTATATTGGGCATTACTATTGCCCTGAAAGAAATTGGCGCTCAAAGCGCTTATATTTATCTTAAAAAAGAATATTATCAGCAATTGAAAAAGAACATTTTACCATTAATAGAAAATTTACCCATTGAAATTTTTGAAAAACCAGAAGGTTATTTATGCGGGGAAGAAACAGCGCTTATCAATGCTATTGAAGGTAAAGAGCCTTTCCCCAAAATCAAACCGCCCTACCCCACTGAAAAAGGCTTATGGGGAAATCCTACGCTTATCCATAATGTAGAAACATTTTACTGCATAGCCAAAATTGCTCAAAATCAATATCGCCACACAAAATTTTTCTGTGTTAATGGCGATGTCCCCCACCCCGGTGTTTTTGAGCTTCCTGAGCAAGCCACCATAGAAAAAATTTTAAAACAAACAGAAAATTTGCCTCCCTTTGATTTTTTTGTTCAGGCAGGCGGCTGGGCAAGCGGAGAAATTTTCCTTCCTCATGAACTCCGCCAGCCTCTTAATGGTTTAGCAAGTATAATTGTTTTTCATGCGCAAAAACACCAAGCCACGCAAATGCTTGAAAAATTGCTTGATTTTTTTAGCCGCGAAAATTGCGACAGGTGCACTCCTTGCAGAGAAGGTATATATCGCCTTAGCGAAATTGCCCAAAAATTAGTTAGCAACAAAATTCCTCATACCCAATACCAAACAATAGAAGACATCTTGCAAGCGTTAAAATATTCTTCTTTGTGCCCCTTAGGAAAAACAGCGGCTGTGTCGTTGGGTTCTTATTTGAAAAAACTTTTTGTATATGATAATTAACATCTCTATTAACGGCAAAAAAATAAAAGCGCCACAAGGCAAAACCATTTTGGAAATTGCCCGCGAAAATGGCATTGATATCCCCTCTTTGTGCTACCACCCTGATGTATCTCCCAAAGCAGGCTGCCGGCTTTGCTTAGTGCAAATCGCTGGACAAAAAAATCCTCAAACTGCCTGTTCCACAATAGCAGAAAACGGAATGGACATCATCACTGATTCGCCTGAATTGCGCAAACTGCGCAAAATTAACTTAGAGCTTTTATTTGCCCAGCACAAAGAAGAATGCGGGGATTGTGTTTTAAGATACAATTGCCAATTTTTAAAATTAGCCAGAGAGTTTGAGGTGGAAATTGCGCGTTTTGCGGACAGAAAATCTGGTTTCCCGATTTATAAGTTTGGGCCTGCTGTAATTTTTGATTCTTCAAAATGCATTGATTGCCGCAATTGCGTGGAGATTTGCAAGAAACAAGGAGTGGGTTATTTAGAATTAGAAAAGAAAAACGGCTTTTACCAGATTACTCCTTCAAAAACCAAAGAATGTATTTTTTGCGGCCAATGCATTACCCATTGCCCGGTTGGTGCTTTTGAGGCTTTTGGCGAATTTGAAGAAATTGAAAAACCGTTGCAAACAAAAGACAAAATAATTGTTTTTCAGTTTGCGCCTTCCATTCGCACAAGCATTGGCGAAGAATTTAATCTGCCAGAGGGCGAAATTGTTACGGAAAAGATTGTTGGAGCAATTAAACAATTAGGTGTTAATTATGTTTTTGATGTTTCTGTGGGAGCGGATTTTACTACTTTTGAGGAAGCAAAAGAAATGTTAGCAAAAATACGAGGCGAAAAATCATCTTTACTTTTTTCTTCCTGTTGTCCTTCTTGGGTAAGGTTTGTAGAAAAATATTATCCGGAATTTATAGCCAATATCGCCACTGCAAGACCGCCTCATATTATTTTAGGAGGTCTTCTTAAAACCTATTGGGCAAAAAAACAAAATATCCCGCCCGAAAATATTCTGGTGGTTTCAGTAATGCCGTGCGTGGCAAAAAAATACGAAATTCAAAGAAAAGAAATGCTCGTTGGCAAAATACAGCCTGTTGATTATGTTTTAACCACCAGAGAATTGGCTTTTTTGCTTAAAAAGCACAGCATTGATTTAAAAAATGTTAAGCCCCAAAAAGCAGATGAGCCATTTGGCGCGCCCTCTGGCGCTGGTGTAATTTACGGAGCGTCAGGAGGCGTGATGGAATCGGCTATCAGGGCTGCCCAAAAAATAATGGGCATAAAAGAAATGGATATTTCTGATTGGAGCAAAGAAATTAATTCTTTGCGCGGCCAGGAAGGAATTAAAAAAGCGGAATTTAATTTTTTGGGCAAGAAAATAAAAGTGGCTGTTGTAAATGGCACGGGCAATGCTAAAATAATTTTAAAAGAATTAAAACAAAATCCCAAAGCATATGATTGTGTAGAAGTGATGGCGTGCCCGGGCGGGTGTGTGGGCGGGGGCGGGCAACCACTTCCCCAAACCAAAAAAACGCGCCAAAACCGAGCTAATAGTCTTTATAAAATTGATGAAAAAAAGAATGTGCGCATTGCCAACGAAAACCCGGTAGTTCAGAAAATATATAAAGAATTTTTAACAACAGAAAAAATAATTCAAAAAATATGCCATACTCGCTATGTTCAAAACAAAAACTAAAAAGAAAACAAGATATTAAAAGTAAAAATAAATTTTCGTTCGTTTTTAATTTTTATAAAAAAATATGGCTCAAATAAAAACCTTAATTATTAATAAACCAATAATAAATTTCTTAACGCCATTTATTGTTTTGTTGGGCGTTTCTGTGTTCGCTCCTTTTTTTCATTTCCAGCCCATTAGCGGACCCCTTGTGAATGCTTGTTTGTTTATTGGCGCAACTTTACTTGATGTGCAAGCAGGCATAATGCTGGGGCTTTTACCCAGTTTAATTGCTTTGTCTGTGGGTACCCTCCCCGCTCCCTTAGCACCAATGATTCCTTTTATAATGGTAAGCAACGCTCTTTTGGTGCTAACATTTAGCTGGGTGCAAAATAATATCAAACACATCTCTTTTGGTTTTAAATTCGCCATCGGGGTTTTAACAGCGAGCGTTTTAAAATATCTTTTTCTTTTTTCCTCAAGTTATATTGTAATACATCTTATTGCCCAAAAGCCCATTGCTCAAAAAGCCGCTCAAATGATGAGCTGGCCCCAACTTATTACTGCTGTTTGCGGAGGCGCTTTGGCATATGGCGTTTTAAAACTTTGCGCCAAAAAATTGTTGTTTTCAACCCAAAAAAATGTTCACTGAGATTATTTTCCAGCGCATTGCTGATTTTATACTTGGAGGAGGATATTTTTTTATTTTTCTGGCAATGTTTTTAGAAGGCATCATCTTTCCTCTTCCCAGCGAAGCCGTGCTGGGATTTGTTGGTTTTTTAACTGCTCAAAAAGAGTTTTCTTTTTTGTTAGCGCTATTGAGCAGTGTTGCGGGCAGTTATTTGTGCGCACTATGTTATTATCTTATTGGTTATTTTGGCTTTAAGCCTTTTGTTTTAAAATATGGCAAATATCTGCTCTTAAAAAAAGAAGATGTTGAGAAAACAGATAGATTTTTTGAGCGTTATGGCCAAAAAGCCATTTTTTTAAGCCGGTTTGTGCCTGTGGTGCGCGAATTGGGCGCTCTGCCCGCAGGCGGAGCAAAAATGAAAATTGGAAAATTCTCTTTGGTTACAATTTTAGGCGCTACAATATGGAATAGTATCTTTATTATTTTGGGAATCATTTTGCGCGATAACTGGCATACAATTGAAAAAATCAGCGCAAAATTTGATTATCTCACCATAGCCATTATTTTTATAGCTGTGGCTTATTTTGCTCACAAAAGACGAAAAACCCTTTTGCGTCTTTTGTATAAAATCCAAAAAAAATCAAAAAAGGCCTCGTAATTTTCCAGTAATATTTGGAGCGAAAAACAGGTGGGTTTCCTATCGCTTTGCCCACGGGCAAAACGAAAAGCGGAATCCCAAAGTAAATATGTTTGTTCCTCAATTAAACTGGAAAATTCAAGGCCATTTTTATTGTATTCTTTTTGCGCCCAACTTGTCAAGTAAAATAAATGGGAAGGAACCGAAGAGGGAACGAGGGGGAACTAGGAGGGAACCGAGTTAACTCCTATTAGGAGTTAACTCGGTTCCCCCTAACCCGGTTCCTTCCTATTCTCGGCTCGCTTCCTTGCTTCCTTACAACCCTAACACTTGGGTTAGTTGTTTGATAAAAGAAACAACCACAGCAGGGGGCATTAAACTATATGAGGCCACGCCATAATCATCATTAATAATCCAAGGCGATTCTTTAATTTTAATCTCCCCTCCCTCTATCTCGTAATTGTATTGGGGTGTAATTTCATAATCATCTACTAATTGCGGGGCTTTGTCCACAGGCACAGAATTGCGCAAAAGAATTTTGGGCACACCATAAAGTGTTTGTGTTTGAGCCATTAGTTCCTCATCTGTTTTCAAACGCGCTTTGATATTTTCAATGCCCAACTCATCTCCCTCTTTACGAACCATACGCGCTCCCTGACACTGGGGATTATCGCAGGCAAGATAAAACTCTTTTTGTTGCGCATCATAACCAACCTTGGAAGTAATTAATAATTTTATATTACGGGAAGTATTACACAAGGGACACACCACCCGATATTTAATACGTTCGTCAATAACATTTTCCGGCACATCAATAAGCACAAAAATATCCGGGTCATCTCTATAACCCATTAAATCGCGAAAAAATAAAGAATAGGAAACCTGATCCATCGTGCGCGGAAAACCATCTATAAAAAGCGTTTTTTTAGGAGTTTGGCTAATTTTTTTCTTGAGTAAGGCTAAAATTAATTCGGTGGGCAGCAAAACCGCTGTGCTTCTTTGCTCTAAAGCATTGATAATATCTTCTAAAGGCAAATAGCCTCTATAGGTTTTTTGCAAAAAAGCCATTAGTTCTTTTTTTTGTGTTGCATCTCTCACCACGCTGTCTAATTCGCGCACCATATCACCCACTGATAAATGACTCATTTTATCTTCTCCAAAAATCTCAGCCAGCATTTTAGCATAAGTGCCTTTGCCGGAATTTTTCTTGCCCAAAAGATAAGCAATAAAAGTGTTTTCTTGTAAAAACTCTTGTAATTTTTCTATTTCTTTGCCTGCCTTGGCTTGAAAATATTCTTTTCGTTCTTGGGGTGAGGTTAAATTAAATTTTTTTGTTAAACCTTCTATTTTTGTTTGAAACAAAGGAAAATCAAACATAGATTTTTATTTTGCTGTGAAATTCTCATTTTTAAATTCTTATTTGTGTGAAAATAAAAAAGAGAATTCACATTTTTTTATATCTATAAAATTTTTTCATATAATGACTTTTATGTTGTTAAATATACCCAAAGAAAAATATTGTTTAAAATTTATCATAAAAATGAAAAAAAGTCTATTGCTGTTGTATAATGGACAAAATTATTGTATCATAAAAGTGTAAAAAGCAGCAGAAAAAATTTATCAAATCAATGCCAGAAAAATTATCTTTTCGCTACGAACAACAATCTTCTTTGGATTATCTGAAAAATACTTTTGAACAAGTAAAAGAACATTTATCAAAGCCAGAACAAGAGGTTTTTTACTCTTTGGTGCTACCTTATCAAAAAGAAACACCTAAAATGGAGGAATTTGATTATCATGATGCTGCCCAAGACAAAGCACTTTTACAAAAAATACAAAATGCAGCGCGACCACAATACGAAAAAGATGAAACGCAAAAAATTAATTATGTTAGAGGAAAAATCTGCGAGGCTCTTTTGGCTTATTTAATAGAACAGTATTGGATGCCTTCTTCTCTTTATTTTACTGAGACTGCGGAGTTTGACGACTGGATAAATGGAGTGGATGCGATTATAGAAATAGAAAACAGCCCGGAAAAAGGAGCGGTTGTTGATTTTACAACCGCCACCAAAGGAGAAGTGTTAGCAAAAAAATTCAATACTATTCTCCAGAAAATTGACAAGGGCACCTTAGCCGAAATTAAATATTTCAAATCACAACAGGATAATAAATGTTATTATCTGAAAATGGTACCCGCTATTATTATTGCCATTGATGTTCCGCTCATTCAAGAACTTTCTGGTTTATATATGCAAAAGCAAACAAAAAAACTTAGCGGGCACTGGTTTAAATACGCTCTTTTTGATGAAATTTTAAGCCAAACTAACTATTTTAAAAATTATATTCTTAATCCCAGAAGAAAAAATTATAAAGCAAAAACAAGCCAATTAATGGCTCAAAAATACGAGGCATTGAAAAATGCTATTGAAAATCTAAAAGAAAATCCCCTTTCTTCATTAAAAGAAGGGGGAGTAAACATTGATGATTTAAGAAAAGAATTGTGCGCGCTCAGTAATGCTTATAAAAACATTATTGAGCGCACAACAAGCTTTTAATTTAAAATAGGGTGGTTATTCGCCACCACAACTCCAAAAAAAATAATCGCACACGGCGATATATTCTTTTCCAAAGTGTTATGCGAATACCCACCATCTCAGCCAGCACATCGCTGGCCATAACAACCCCGCCTATCACGGGAACCTTCTTTTTCCTTTTACGCAATAGCATTGCTTACCATTACCTTCTCTCTAAATTTTGTTAAAGAACAATAAAAACAATAACCCATTCATAGCAAATACAACCAAGTTGTCAAGGCTTACGAACTTAAGTTTTACAAATTTTTCTGCATCTTCTACTTGTTGGGCTTGGTGTATACAAAAAACGCCATTGTATTATGGCGTCATTGCGCAGAAAATGCTTTTATTTTTATTTCTCGCTAAATGCTTGCACAGTGAATACAAATAATTCCGCTGTACTGTCTTTCCAACAATCACGCTTTAAGCCGACTTTTTCCTCGCACAAACTATTTAAAAATTGTTCTCTATCCCATCCCAACTCTGTAGCCACTTGAGGCAAATAAACACCGCTCTGATTACCGCTTTTTATATAAACACCGTGCTTGCCTACTTCAATTAACTGAGGATCGCTAATTTTTTGCAGTGGGGAAAGAATAGAAATTTCAATGTTGATGTCTTTTAGCTCTGATGGTTGCAAAGGTAAAAAGCGCGGGTCATTAAAAGCAGCAGCCAATGCCATTTGTTTGATATTTTCTGCCAAAGCAACTGAAGGCATAAAATTACCAATGCATCCGCGCAAATGCCCTTGTTTTTTTAAGGTGACAAAAACGCCTTGTTTTTGCTGAAAAACAGGTAGCCTAACAGCAGGAGTATAATCTTGGTGTTGCAAATACGCTTGTATGGCTTTCCTGGCAATTTGCAAAGCAATTTCCTGCTCTGTTTGATTGAGCAAATTATTTTCGCCCAGCAAAGAATATTGTGTTTCTTTGAAAAAAGCAATAGCAGCATAACCCACCACCCTTTCTTTGCTTTCAGGAAAATAATCGCCGCTGTTAGCATACTTGAGCAATTGAGATTTCAATCCCATTTTTTGAGCCAAAAACATTGCCGTACCAATCGCTGGTTCTGCGCAAGCCAAAGTTGCCACCCCTTTCCAGGCGGCCTCTTGGGCTTTTCTGTTTTCTTGATGCAATTTTTCAACATCCAAATCCAAAATCATCTCAATGGTTTTTTGGTCTAATTCCTTAGCCATTGCATATTCAGGATAATGCGATAAATCAGAGCTAATAATTACCACGGTTTTGTCATCAATTATTTTTGCTAACGCATCGGCTAATTTTTGAGCAACGAAAATCTCATCATTACCAAATAACAGCGGAACAATTTTAATATCATTGCCCAACACTTTTTGCAAAAATGGAATTTCAACCTCCAAACAATGCTCGGTTTGATGAGGATGGCTGTTAATTTTTATCTGCTCATCCATTTTTGTTAGTTTGGCAATAAAATCTTTATCAACCGCTACGCGGCCCAAAGGGGTTTGCCAAACATCATTGCCATCAGCTGCCACACCCTCAAAATAATGCTGATGACTGCGACCAATAATAACAGCGCGGGAAAAGCTGGCCGCTTGTAATGACTTAAAACCAAAAGCCGCCACTTGACCGGAATAAATATAGCCAGCATGGGGCACAATAATTATTTGGGGCATTACCCCAACAGCGCTGGAAGAAGTATTTTGCAAAAAACCATTGAGCATTTTATCAAGCTCAACAAAATCCGAAGGATAAAACTGGCCAGCCACTGCCATTTGCCTTATTTTTTCTGTGCTAAAACTTTCATTGTGTTTTGAAGAAAACATAATTTTCCAAAAGCAAAAAATTACCATCACAACAACAACGCCTAAAACGATATTGCTTTTTTTAATATTAAAACGCAAGGACTTTTTATTATTAAAAATTATTTTTTTGTATTCATATCCACAGTTCACCCTATCAGCCTTATATGTTATACTTGCAGTATTCGTGAAAAGTATTTTGTGATTCTATGTGCTACAAAAACACATTGCCCAAATGAATATTCTTTAAACCTGCTTTTTTGCCAATTTGCTGCGCTCTCTTTAAAGTGCTCAAAGGGGTTGGCGTTAAATACTGCAACTGCCAAGAAATTTCTGGTGAAAATCGGGAAATATGCCAGGGCACTTGCTCATCAAGTTCCTTTTTAATGAAATGGGCAATGCCTTCAAAAACTTCATCTTGGTCGTTTAAGGTGGGAATAACCAGGGTAGTAATTTCTAACCAAATCTTTGCTTGGTGTAATTTTTTTAAATTTTCTAAAACCGGGCTCAAACGCCCGCCACATACTTTTTGGTAAAAATCTTCGCTAAAACCCTTTAAGTCAATGTTGGCAGCATCAAGAAAAGGAGCAATAGCATCAAATGTTTCCGGGCTAAAAAAACCATTGCTCACCCAAATGTTTTTTAACCCTTTTTCTTTTGCCATTTTCATTATATCCAAAGCATATTCCACAAAAACAGTGGGTTCGGTGTAGGTGTAAGAAATGCTGGGCAAATGATTTTGCAAAGCCATTTCTATAATTTTCTCTGGCGCAACCTCTGACTGGTTTAATTCCATTGCTGATATTTTTGGACCTTGGGATATTTCCCAGTTCTGGCATGCCAAACAAGTAAAATTGCAACCAAAAGTGGCAAGAGACAAGGTTTGGGTGTGTGGTAAAAAATGATAAAGCGGTTTTTTCTCAATAGGGTCAATAGCAATAGAGATGGGTTTGCCATACACCAACGAATAAAGAACGCCTTTTTGATTTTCCCTCACGCCACACTTGCCCCGCTGACCCGCGGATAAAACGCAATAATGATAGCAGGCGCGACACTGCACTTGTTGAAGAGAAAGAGGCTTAAAAAAGTATGCTTCTTTCATAATGCTGGTTGTTTTTTGCATTTATAAATGTTAACAATAGACGCTCTTCTCTTATTATACTCTTTATGATAAGGTAAAAAAGAGGGGAGGTTACACCACATAGCTTGCAATAAAATTATGTTTCATTTTTTGGAAAAAGAAAAAATCAGTCAGTTGCCCAACTTAAGCGGGGTTTATGCTTTTTTGGGCGCAAACAAAGAAATGCTTTATATCGGCAAGGCAATTAATCTAAAAGAAAGGGTAAAAAACCATTTTTTATCTCAAGGCTTAAAAGAAAACATCTTTGTGCGCCAAAGTCGGGAAATTGGATTTATTATCACAGAATCAGAAATTGAAGCTTTAATTTTAGAGGCAGAACTAATAAAAAAATATCAGCCCAAATACAACACTATTTGGCGGGATGGCAAAAGCCATCTTTATGTTTTTATTACCAAAGAAGAATTTCCCAGAGTGTTTGTGGACCACCTCTCGCCTAAAATTTTTAATTTGCCATTTGCCATTTACAAAAAAATAGGACCATTTATAGACGGAAGCGCTCTCAAACAAGCTTTAAGAGTTTTAAGAAGGGTTTTCCCTTTTCGCACTTGTAAAAGATTGCCCAAAAAGCCTTGTTTGTACAAAGAACTGAAACTCTGCCCTGCTCCCTGCTCAAGCACTTGCACATCTTTGCCAAACATCAAAAAGCAAAATAATGTCCAAACAAAAAACGCCCCAAAGCAAGAAACGCAAAAATATAACAACAATATCAAAAGTTTAATCAAGGTTTTAGAGGGTAAAAAACAAAGTGTTTTAAATAGCCTTAAAAAGCAAATGCGCCAGGAAAGCCAAAAAGAGAACTTTGAAAAAGCAAAAGAAATTAAAGAACAACTAATGGCTTTAGAAAAAATATTCCAGCATAGCCACATTTTCCAAAAAGAAATTTTTTTTGGCAACTGGAAAACAATAGAGGGGTTATTACAAAAAATTTTATTTTCCCCAGCAAAAAAACAAAAAAAATCAAAACAACGCCTCCAACGCATAACCCGCATAGAAGCATATGATATTTCCAATATCCAGGGTGCCAGCGCCACAGGCAGTATGATTGTTTTTGAAAATGGTTCTTTGCAAAAAAACTACTATCGCAGGTTTCATATTCGTATTGAAGGCAAACCCAATGACACGGCTATGCTAAAAGAGGTTTTACAAAGACGCTTTCAGCACAAAGAATGGGCTCTGCCTCAACTGGTTCTCCTGGACGGAGGCAAGGCTCAATTAAAAGCAGGTTTGCACGTTAAAAAACTTCTTTGGCCTGCTTTAGCGCAAAACATTATTTTTACAGCCTTAGCCAAACGAAACAATGAACTTTTTTGCGAAAACTGGGAAAATGCTGTTTTGTTAAAAAATTTACCACCGGTTGTCAATCGTCTTTTTATTTATCTGCGCGATGAGGCTCATCGTTTCGCTCTTCAATACCATCAGCAATTAAGAAAGAAAAAGATATTACCCTCTCGCTAAATATATCCTGTGCTTTATTGTTTTGAAACAGAATTAAAAAAGAAGAAAATTTTGGCAAAAAAGCATCGTTGGCTTGATTGGTGTATTTTGTTGGTGTGTTTTGTTGGGAGGCGGACAAAGCGGAATTTATTGTGTTTTGAATTTATTTTTTGCGATTCCCCTTACCGATTCCCCCTACCAATTTTGCGCGCGTGGCGCGCAAAATTGGTAAGGGCTGCCTTGAGTGAAAAGGTCTGAAAGGTTGATATTTTTAAATTATTGGGATAAAATATAATTAAATAACTATAATTAATTAAATATGAAATGGCTACCATTTGAACTTTCACCACAAGAAAAACAGGCAATGAAAGAATTGGGCAAAGACCCAAAATTTAAGGCATTCCAAAAAGAAATTATTATCTATCTCGTTCTTTTAGGCATTGCTCTTGTATTTTTTTGGAAACATCCAAACATCTTAATGCTTTTTATTGTGGTAATGTCATGGTTAATTGCAAGCCGTTATAGCCAAACCCTTAAAGGCTCACCGGTTACCTCTAATCTTGGTGAAAAGTTAGAAAAAGAAATAAAAAGACAGCAGGAACTAACCCAAAAAATTGCCTTGCCAATTCTTTTTGGAATGGTAGCAGTGTTTATTCTTGTTATGGCGGGATTGATAATCTATGTTCTCTATTTAAAATAATAAATTTTTGAAAGAAAGATCTCGCCCTCCTTTTCCCCCAAGAAAAAAACACTGTCTCGCAAGAAATTTTTAAAAAAAACAATAGCCAATTGGCAAACCTACCGTAAGAAAAAATATAGAGTTGCTGTAAAAAAAATTCGGAAAAGTCCGGGGTCAGACCCCGGACAAACTCGGCATTCCACATCTGCCAAACGTGCAACGGGGGTTACCCCATTAGAAGTCGCGCACTTTTGCGTGCGCGTGTGCGCGTGCGTCCTACTTCTAACGGGGTTGACTTTTTTTGTGCAAAAGTGTATATTTTTTGTATGTGGGGCAAAAATTTCTTTATTTATACTATTGCCTGCTTTATTGGTCTTTATCTTTCTGTTTTATTAATTGCTAATGTTGCTATTGATAAACAAGGTTTAGATTTTTGGAAAACTCTTATTTTTGCCAGCATTGTTCTGGCTTTACTGCATCTTTTAGTAAAGCCGTTCATTAATATTATTGTTTTACCGCTCAAACTTTTAACTCTGGGCATTATTGGTATTTTTGTGAATGTATGCCTTATAGAGTTGGTAGATATCTTGTTTGTGTCGGTGCACATCAAAGGATTTTGGGCTTTATTATTAACAAGTTTAATAGTCCAAGCCAGTCAAACTACTCTTTTATTCCTTTTGAGAAATAAAAAATAATAATAAATATGTCACTGGTTTTAATTTTGCAAATTATAATTTCTCTTTTGTTGATTGTTTCTATTTTACTGCAACAACGAGGCACAGCATTGGGTAGCGCTTTTGGACAGAGTGGAGGTTTTTATTTGCAAAGAAGAGGATTAGAAAAAAAATTATTCATTGGCACTATTGTGTTAGCAGCGCTTTTAATTATCACTTCTATTTTGGGGTTAATGATAGAATCAAAAAACATCTCGTCGCTCTAAAATTAGCAAATCGCCAAAAAAGATTGCGCATAAAGTGGGGTGAGTTTTTATTTTTTCTTAAAAATTCTTTGCATGATGGTACCCAAATAATAGTTATTTTATCACTTCAACGCATATTTATTTTAGACAAGAAAATTTGTTTGCTCAATCAAAACGGTTTTTCCAAAAACCGATAAAAAGGTTGCAGAAACGATATTGTAAAAAGTTTTTTGCCGCTTTAACTAAAAAGGAGAAAATTTATTTCTCTGTTTTTGCTTTTGGCTTTTTGTTATCTGCTGTGCTATTGGGAACAAACCTTTATTTTCAAAACACAGTTGTAGTGCCTGATGCTGGCGGTGTTTTTACAGAAGCAGTTGTGGGCCAACCAAAAATCATCAATCCCCTTTACCTCTCTACCCAAGATGTTGATAGAGATGTGGTAGAAATTATTTTCTCCGGTTTAATGAAATATGACAACAATGGCCAACTGGTAAACGACCTTATTGATAGTTATATCACAAAAGAAGATGGCAAAACAATTGAGTTAACCCTAAAAAATAATTTACGTTGGCATGACAACCAACCCCTCACTGCTGATGATGTAATTTTTACCATTCATCTGGTTCAAAACCCAGAATATCAAAGCTCTTTAAGAATCAAGTGGGCTGGCATCAGTGTGGAAAAAATAGATGACAAAAAAATTGTTATTAATCTGCCAAAAAGATATAGTAGTTTTGCAGAAACATTAACCATTAAAATCCTGCCCAAACATATTTTTGAAAATATACCTGCGCAAAATCTTCCCTTAAGCCTTCTTTCTAAAGAATATCTCATCGGGTCAGGACCCTTTAAAGTAAAGAAAATCGTGCAGGAGCAAGGAGGGTTTGTAAAAAAATTTATTTTAGAGAGAAACAATAATTATCATTTACAAAAACCGTTTCTTAAAGAATTTGTCTTTTTGTTTTTTAAAGATGAAAAAGATTTAAAAAAAGAAATTAAATTAGGAAAAATAACAGGGTTAAATATAGCAGAAACCAACCAATTAAAAAACGAACTGCGCGATTTTAAAATTTATGCTTTATCAGTGCCCCGTTATTTCTCTGTCTTCTTTAACAACAAGCAAGAGGGGGTGTGCTCTGATAAAAGAATAAGAACGGCTTTGGCTTTAGCCACAAATAAAAACGATTTAATTGAAAATGTTTTTATGCGCCAAGCCCAAAGAGTTGACTCACCTATTTTACCTGATTATTTTGGTTTTCAAGCGCCCCAGATGAATTATCCTTATAACCCGCAAAAAGCCAAAACATTAGTGCAGGAGGTATTATCAGAAAAAAACACTCCTTTTCACTTTACCCAAACACTCACATTAGGCAGCAAAGGCAAGGAGGTGGAAATGTTGCAAAAATGCTTGGCTCAAGCCCCTGCTGGCGGAAAAGATATCTATCCAGAGGGTGTTGTTAATGGGGTTTTTGACGCCAAAACCAAAGAGGCAGTAATTAGATTTCAAGAAAAATACAGCGAGGAAATTTTAAAACCCTCGGGAATAAGCAAGGGCACAGGAGATGTAAAAACCAAAACCAGAGAAAAACTCAACGCCTTATGTTTTAGCAACTCTGATGCCCAAAATAGTGTTGCTCTTACTCTTACCACTTGCGATAAGTTTCCCCTGCCCCAAATTAGCGAAGAGCTAAAAAATCAATGGGAAAAAGTTGGTTTTTCTCTAAATATAGAAAAAATCTCCTTGGCAGATCTCCAAAACACCATTCTCTCTAAAAAGAATTTTGAGCTCTTGCTTTTCGGCGAGGCGTTGGGCGCTATCCCCGACCCTTTTCCTTTTTGGCATTCCTCTCAAAAGGATTATCCCGGTTTGAACATTGCCAATTATATTTCTAAAAACGCTGATATGTTTTTAGAAAAAGCCAGAGAAAGCCAAAACCAAACAGAAAAACAAGATTATCTGGAAAAGTTCCAGGAAACTGTGTTGGCAGATATACCTGCTATTTTTTTGGTAAGACCTGACTATCTTTATGCGCTTTCCAAAAAGGTACAGGGATTTAACACAACCAAAATTATTGAGCCCTCAAAAAGATTTTCCACTGTGGAAAAATGGTATATAAAAACCAAAAGGGTGTTCAAGTAAACCATTGAAAATGAAAAAATAGTAATGGCAAGCAAATTGCAAATAAATAGAAAAAATGATCAATTTTTATTTTTATTCAATACCCCTGTGCAAAAACAAAAAATTGTGATGGGGTTTTGCAAACTTTAAATTATTATAAACTGAATCTATGCGAGAAGTAATTCTCAATTTTCCAAAACAGTTCCAGGCAGGCCTAAAAGCCGCAGCACACATCAGCAAAAAGGTTAATTTTGAATTTGAAAACGTTGTCATTTGCGGCGTGGGCGGCTCTGCTCTGCCTGCCTCCTTGCTTTGGGATTATGCTGATGACTTAAAAATTCCGCTTTATATTCACAGAAGTTATGGTTTAGCTAAACAAACTAATGAAAAAAGTTTAATCGTTTGTATTTCTTTTTCTGGCAACACCGAAGAAACATTGTCGGGTTATGAACAAGCAATAAAAATGGGGTTAACACCCATTGCCATCACCACTGGTGGCAAACTAAAGCAATGGGCGGAAAAAAATAATTTACCAGTGGCTGTTGTGCCCAATGATTGTTTGCAGCCGCGAATGGGCACTGGCTATTTATTTGCTGCTTTATTGAAAATTCTGTCCAACTGCAACGTTCTTGCTGACAAAACCAAAGAAATGCTGCAAACAGCAGAAAGTCTGAACCCATCTTTGTTAGAAGAACAAGGCAAAGCATTAGCGCAAAAATTAATAGGAAAAATCCCGCTTATCTATGCTTCCCATCGTTTTAAGTCCTGCGCGCGTGTGTGGAAGATAAAGTTCAACGAAAACTCCAAAATAATGGCTTTTTGGAATTATTTTCCGGAATTAAACCACAATGAAATGGTGGGATACACAAAAATTCAAAGCGCGCAATTTAAAGTTCAAAATTATTTTGTGATTATTTTGAAAGATAAAGATGATAACCCGCAAATTTTAAAACGAATGGAGTTAACAGCCAGCTTCATAAAAGAAGCAGGGTATGGAGTTGATTTGATTGAAATGCAGGGCGCAACAAAATTAGAAAAAATATTTAATGCTCTTTTATTAGGAGACTGGACCAGTTATTATTTAGCTCTCGCTTACGAACAAGACCCTCTGCCAGTTAAAATTGTGGAAGAATTTAAAAAACATCTTTCTCAGTAATTTTTTATTTTTAATTTTTCATTCTTCATTTTTTATACTGCCCAGGTGGTGGAATTGGCAGACACGCTGGCTTCAGGAGTCAGTGCCAGCAATGGCGTGAGAGTTCAAATCTCTCCCTGGGCACCTCTAAATAAAAATATGTTATTACCAGAACAAAAATCTCTTCAAAATAAAAAACAACAAGCAGGTTTGCGCATTATCCCTTTGGGCGGGATGGAAGAAGTGGGAAGGAATATGACAGTTTTTGAATATGGCAAAGACATCATTATTTTAGATATGGGCATCCAGTTTCCGGAAGAAGATATGCCAGGCATTGATTATATTATTCCCAACATCAGTTATCTTAACGGCAAAGAACAAAATATCAAAGCAGTAATATTTAGCCATGCACATTTGGACCACATTGGCGCTGCACCTCTTTTATTGCCTAAATTAGGCTTCCCGACCGTGGTAGGAAGAGACCTTACCATTGCTTTATTAAAAAAAAGAATGGAAGATTTTGAAAGAGGGTCCAGCAGATATTTACAAACAATTACCATTAAGTCCATTAACGAGCGCTTTAGTTTTGGTAAGTTTAAAGTAGGATTTTTTAATGTGGAGCATTCCATTATGGATGCTATTGGCGTTATCATCAATACCGCTCAAGGCACTATTATTCATCCGGGCGACTGGACAATGGAAAAAGATCCTGTAGAGAGAACACCTCTCACTTATGAACATTTAGCTAATCTGCCCAAACCAAAAATTCTAATGCTGGAAAGCTTAGGCGCTGTAAATACATCTTCTGCTTTGGTTTCGGAAAAAGAAATGTATAAAAATCTGGAAAAACTAATTTTACAAGCCAAAGGAAAAGTGATTATTAGCACTTTTGCTTCCCAAATAAGAAGGATTGGTCATATATTAGATTATGCGCGCGAAATTGGCAAAAAAGTAGCGCTGGATGGTTATAGTATGAAAACCAATGTAGAAATAGCGCGCGAGCTGGGCTATATCAAAGCAGGCAAGGATGTGCTTGTGCCTATGAGCGAAATTAATAAATATCCTGATGAAAAAATTATTATTATTTGCACGGGTGCACAAGGAGAAGGAAGGGCTGTGCTGCCTCGTATTGTAAGTGGCGAGCACCGCTTTATCAAAATTCGCAAAAACGATACGGTTATTTTTTCTTCCTCGGTTATCCCGGGCAACGAACGAACAATCCAGAGATTAAAAGACAATCTTTATCGCAAATGCGATAATGTTATCCACAGCGATATTATGGATGTGCATACGAGCGGCCATTGCAATGCCCAAAACATTAAAGAAATGCTTCGTCAGGTACAACCAGACTTTTTTATACCGGTATATGCTAATCACTATATTCTCAAAGAAGCAGCGAAATTAGCAGACAGTATTGGCTTTCCGCCTCAAAATGTTTTTATTTTGGACAATGGCTCTATTTTAGAATTTAAAGATAAAACTCCTCGGCTTTTAAATAAAAAAGCGGATACCAGTTATGTTTTTGTAGATGGCTTGGGGGTGGGAGATGTAGGAGAGGTTGTTTTAAGGGACCGTCAGGCTCTTTCGCAAGATGGCATTTTTGTGATTATTGCTGTGATTGACCGCCGCCAAGGCAAGGTAAAAGGCTCTCCTGATATTATCTCGCGAGGATTTATATATTTAAGAGAATCAAAAGAGCTCTTAAAAGAAGTGCGCAAAAGAGTAATTGCTATTGCAGATAAAGCAACCCTGCCCAATACCGCAGTGAACACTGACTATATTAAAGAAGAAATTAAAAATAAAATTGGTGAATTTTTGTTTCTCAAAACTGAAAGAAGGCCAATGGTTTTGCCCGTGGTGATTGAAGTATAATAAATCAAAATCTAAAGCACGACGCACAAAATCCGAAACAATATCTAAAATACAAAATTCTAAATTCTAAACCTAAATTTAAACTGTTTGGAATTTGGGGATTTAGAATTTCGGATGCAAAAAACTATGAGGCGTTCAGCTCAATGATAGAAATTATTTCTTTTTTCTTTTCTTGCAAAGTTTCCCTATCTTTGGCTTCAATAACACATCGTAAAAAATTCTCGGTGTTAGAGGGTCTAACATTAAACCACCAATCATCAAAATCCACTCTTAAACCATCTAAGTGAGAAACCTTCCCGTTGCTGTATTTTTGCTCTAATCTTTGTAAAATTTTTTCTTTGTTGTGAACCTCAAAACTGAAGGGTCCTTCATATTGATATTTTTGAAATTCTGCAAATAACTCTGATGCTTTTTTGCCTGTTTTGCACATCTGCTCTAAAATAGTAAGCCACACAAAAAGAGGCGCCTCGCAAAAATGATTGTTCTGCAAGCAATAATGACCAGAAGTCTCGGCGCCCAATATAGCATTTGCGGCAATGGCTTGCTCTTTAACAAAAGTAAAACCTACCCTTGTCATAAGCGCTCTGGCGCCAACCATTTGGGCAGTATCGCTCACAATGCGGCTCATCATTAAATTATAAACAATAACATCATCTTTTCGCGCTAATGTTTTTACCAAAAAAGCACTAACAAGATTAGACGAAATGACCTCTCCCCTTTCGTCCACAAAGCCCACTCTATCCCCATCGCCATCAAAAGCCACACCCAAATCACTTTTTGTGTTTTGCACTAATTGAATAAGTTGGTGCAAATTGTCTTTTTGAGAGGGGTCGGGTAAATGATTAGGAAAAGAACCATCAATCTCACAAAAAAGCGTATGAAAAGAACCGGGTATGTTGGATAAAAAAGAAGGCATCAAAACAGACATAGCGCCATTGCCACAATCCACTGTTAGGGAAAATGGCTTGATTGATGGCAAATCATAATCTTGCAGAACAAAATGGATATAATCTGCCATCACTTCTTTTTGCGTATAGTTTTCCCATTTCAGGGAAGAAAAATCTTGTTCTTTTTTCTCGCTTTGCAAAGATAAAACGCGAACTTCATCAATGCCTGTTTTGGCGGCAATCAAACGAGAGTCCTTTTGCACTAATTTAAAACCATTGTATTGAGAAGGATTATGTGAGGCAGTTACATAAATCCCGCCATCAAAACCATAGTGCCAAACACCAAAATAAAAAAGAGGTGTGGGCACCAACCCCACATCAATCACCTTCACGCCAGCGCCCAACATTCCTTTTACTGCTGCTAAACTTAATTCAGAAGAAGAATTTCGACCATCGCGCCCCACAACTAAAGTAAGATTGGTGCGTTGATATTTTTTCTGCAAGAAAACTGCCAACGCATAACCAACCGAAAGAGCCACTTGTTCGTTAATTTCTTGGGGATAAAAACCCCTTATGTCATAAGCACGAAAAATGTTTGGATTAATCATATATTTGGTTTTTTATATAACTATATCTTTTAAAGTACTTTGGGCTTGAACTTTAAATTATTATAAGGCGGGATATTTGACTTTTCAAGAGAAATAAGTAAGATAAAATAATATGCCAAAAGAAATATCTTACGAATTAGTTTACTTAATATCTGGCAAACAGGAGGAAGATAAGGTGCGCTCCTATATTCAGCAGCAAGAAAAAAGCATCGCTGAGTTTGCCAAAGACATTGCTATTGCGGAGCCAAAAAAAATTCGGTTGGCTTATCCTATACTTAAAGAACAGGAAGCCTTTTTGGTTGCTGTTTCTTTTGTGGCATTACCTGAGTCTGCAAAGCAGTTTCAAAAAGCATTAAAAAAAGAAAAAGATATTCTCCGTTTTTTAATGATAAAAAAACCTACCTCCTTAATGAAAAAAAAGCAGGCAGCGCCCAAAAAAGAAAGCGTGGTTGTGCCAGCCAAAACAAAAACAACCCTTACCCCTCAAACACCGGCAACAGAAAAAACGGACAGCAAAGAAAGTTTAGAAAAAATAGAACAGGATTTGGAAAAAATTTTGGAAAACCCCAATGTAATTTAATCAATTAAAGGCTGGTTTAATTTTAAAATAAAAAGCCAAAAATACTTTTTATTTTTGGCTCAACAAATAATATGTTTTTAAATAAGGTTATTATCTATGGCAATCTCACAAGAGACCCAGAACGTAGAAGTTTGCCATCAGGAATGACAGTTGTGTCTATGGGTGTGGCAACCAACAGGGTGTTTGTGTCGCAAGGTCAAAAACAACAGGAAACAGAATTCCATAATGTGATTGTGTTCGGCAAACAAGCAGAAATAGCAGCGCAATATTTAAAAAGGGGCTCTACAGTTTTGGTGGAGGGCCATCTCAAAACACGCAACTGGCAAGATCAACAAGGAGTGAAACACTACCGCACAGAAATTATTGCTGACAGAATCCAATTAGGACCCAGAGGTGCTTCTACTTTTTCCCAAAATAATTATCCTGCCCAAAATCCCAACACCACCAAACCATTAAACACAGCAGAGCAAGACATTCCTGTTATTGAAGAAACCACGCCCGCCCCTAATGATACTATTAATCCTTCCATTATAGACCCAGAAAACGAAGAAGAAATTGATATTAAAGACATACCTTTTTAGCAGAGAGCTCCGTTCCTTCCTAAGCATCCAGGGTCTGACCCCGCACAGAATTATTATTTAGGTTAATTAGAATAATTATTTTAATTTATATTTTTTTAGTTTTTATTTTTCATTTATGAATATGCATTGTTATTTTTGTCAAAGAAACCAAAAAGAAATAGACTTCAAGGATACCATCGTGCTGAAACGTTTTTTAGCGGTTTCGGGTAAAATCAAAGCGCGCAAAAAAACCGGTCTTTGCGCTCAACATCAAAGAAAATTAGCGCAAGCAGTGAAAAGAGCGCGCATTTTAGCATTACTGCCATTTGTAAGAGAGTAAAAATATCGCTATTGAGAAGCCTTGAAAATCCTTCGAAAAAAACAAAAGAGGTTTTCAGGGTTTTTTATTTAAGTTTTTTCTTGCTCTTGCTTGTTTTTCTCCCAAGCGCACACATAAGAAGATCTTTATGGTATTATTATGATATTATTTAAGGTATTATTGTATTATTTAATGATGTTCTATGGTGTTCTCGCAAAATTTTCTTTTCTCCCTTCTATCCAAATAATTGCTATAGCAATTATTTGGATAGAACAAATAAGGCTGTTTTTGAAATAGGGATGTTTTTAAGGACTTGATTACTCTTAAAACGCATTAACAAAAAAATAATTGAAAATCATTGAAACGATAAAAAAGAAGGCAATTAAACGATAAAAAAGAAGGCAATTTAAAAAAATTATTTAAAAAATTTTGTCGTTTTTTTTATTACAACTTTGACGCGATCGCATCAAAGTTGTAATAAGTCTTAAATTACCAAAGATTTCTGTTTTATTATTTTATTTTGAGATTTTGCGTTTATTATTTTTGAAGCAAAACTAAAACCTCCCCTTTTGCTGAAATTTTTGCTCGTTGAGCACTAAAATAACAAGGGAAAATGTATCTTGTAAGGAAAAATTTGTATAGATTTCAAAGCTTTTAAGTAAGCGAGTTCTTTTTTTCCTGTTCAAGTATGGCTTGTTTTATTTTTTGCTCCAGGGGCGGATTGGCAAGCAAAAATTCTTTTACTGCTTCTATGCCCTGACCTAATTTTGTTTGCTCAAATTGAAACCACGAACCTGCTTTTTTAACAACATCGTATTTTAACCCTGTGTTGATAATATCAGCGGCTTTGGAAATGCCTTCATTGTAATAAATATCAAATTCAGCGGTTTTAAAAGGAGCAGCCACTTTGTTTTTTACAATTTTGGCTTTAATTCTAGAACCCACAATTTCTTCTCCTTTTTTAATTTGCGCTGAGCGCGTTAGGTTAATTCTCACAGAGGCATAAAATTTTAACGCCATCCCGCCCGGCGTAGTTTCGGGATTACCAAACATCACGCCGATTTTCATTCTGGTTTGATTCAAAAAGATAACAATGGTTTTGGTTTGGTCCACTATACCAGCCAATTTGCGCATTGCCTGACTCATTAAACGCGCCTGTTTGCCAATATGCTGCTCACCGATTTCGCCTTCTATTTCTGATTTTGGCGTTAATGCTGCTACAGAATCCACCACAATCACATCCACTGCTTTGGAACGAACTAATGTTTCCACAATCTGTAAAGCCTGCTCTCCGGAATCAGGCTGGGAAATTAAAAGATTATTAATATCAACGCCAATTTTCTTGGCATAATCAGGATCCATTGCATGTTCTGCGTCAACAAAAGCGCACACTCCGCCCTTTTTTTGCGCTTCAGCCACCACATGCAATGCCAATGTTGTTTTACCGCTGGATTCTGAACCATATATTTCAATAATTCTACCCCGCGGCATTCCTCCCACACCCAAAGCCAAATCCAGCGCCAGAGAACCAGTCGAAACAGCATCCACATTCACCGCCCTGACCCCACTTAACTGCATAATAGCGCCATCGCCAAACCTTTGTTTAATCTCTTCCAAAGCCTCATTGAGCCCGCTTTGTTTTTCCGGCGAAGCAGCTTTAATAGAAAGAATTGATGGTTCTTTGCTTTTTGTTTTTTTACTCATAGATTTTTATATTTATAAATTTAGAAATAATTAGGTTAATGAGCTTAATTTTTCTAACTCCTCTTTCACAACACATCTATCGTCCCAGGGGATTTTTTTACCTTTTATGATCATTGATTGTTCAGCGCCTTTGCCCGTAATCAAAACCACATCTCCCTCTTTTGCCATTGCCAAACATTTTTGAATGCCTGCTCGTCTATCTTCTATTAAAAATAAATCTCTGCCCCTTGTTTTATTATTTTTTTCAGCTGCCTGAGCAATCTCTTCAATAATTTCTGCGGGATCGTCATCGTAGGGGTCAACATTGCTAATCACTACAATATCAGCCAATTTTGCTGCTATTTCACCCATTTTTGGTCTTTTGGTTTTATCTCTACCCCCGCCCTCTGCTCCTAACAAAACAATCAATTTCCCATTGGGTTTGCGCAAAACCAAAGCATTTTTTAAAGCTAACTCCATACTTTTGGGTTCGTGCGCATAATCCACCAACACTAAAAATTTTTGACCCCCCTCAATCACCTCCATTCTGCCGGGCAAACTGCATACATTGAAAAGCCCTGCTTTAACCTGCTCATAATCTATGTTACCTAATAAATCACAAAGCGCAATGGCTGGTAGGGCATTGTACACATTAAAATCGCCAATAACATTAAGATGATAAGTTTTCCCGTTCACAGCAAAAGTTAATTTGCCTTCTTTATTTTGCAAATCAGTTGCCTGATAGTCTGCTGGATTGTAGATGCCAAAAGTAATTTTTCTTTCTGCGCTAAAGCCTAAAAAATAATAGCTATGAGGATCATCAATATTAACAATAATGGTTTTTTTAATATATCTGCCAGCCAAATATTTATCCGGATAATTTTTCAAAGAGGCAAAAATCTTACCTTTGGTTTGACGATATTTCTCAAAACTATAATTATGAGATGGTAAGTGTTCAGGAGATAAATTGGTAAAAATTAAAAAATCAAAATCAATACCCTTATGCCTCCACTGCTTAATACCCTCTGAGGTTGCCTCCACAATAGCGCATACACAGCCATTTTTGAGCATTTGCTTTAGATGTCTTTGTATAATAAACGGGCTGGGCATTGTCATATGATATTTATTTAATGCTTCCTGCTCGCCCACACGGATATTAGCAGTGCTCAACATACCTGTTTTCAAGCCAGATTGTTGCAAACAACTCCATAGAAAATTAACAGTAGATGTTTTCCCTTTTGTGCCCACTACCCCAATGGTTATCAAGTTCTTGGAGGGAAAACCATAATAAAAAGCAGCCATTTGCGCCACCAAATAGTGATAAAAAGAAACCGCTTTCACTCCAACAATTTTTTTCACTTTTTCTTTAAGTAACATATCTATCTTCATTAGTTAATTTAAAAAACAGGGGGACATTTTGCGGACTCTCCATCCACGCAATAACCAGTGCTTCCCGGGTCTATATTGGTTTGCCCAATAACACCAGTGCTATCCACGCAATACCAAATGGCAGGTTGGGAAAATTTAGCTTTGTTATAAAACCATTCACCTATACACTGCCTCATCCCTGTTAATCTATAAATATAAAGTGGCGAATACACACAAACTTCTTTTGAACTGCTCGCTGAACTATGTGCCACATTCATTTTACCAAGATTTTTTTCTATCTCCCTACAGATGGGTCTTACTTGTGGATGTTGGCAGCTTAAACTATCATAATTTCCTTCGTTTGTAAAAATATCTGTCATTATAATTTGCATTTGTTTAATGGCCTCTACCATTCTTGTATTTTTTGCGCTATGAGACCCTGTGGGGAAAAATTTTAAAAAAGCAAAAACTAAACCAATGATAAAAAACCATACCACAAAAAAAATTTTAACTTTTTTAGACGGTTTTTTTGTAAAAAGATAAATTACAAAACTCAACATTAAATAGCAATAAAAAATAACAGTGCATAATTTGAAAAAAATTCCTATTTTCTCGTTGAGCGCATAAAGGGGCACAAAAGACAAAAATAAAAAAACGGGCCATAAAAATAACGCATAAAAAAATGTAAGGGCAAGATTTAATGCATCTGGCAGGGGCTTACACTCTGCTATCTGTAAAAACCAAGTGAATAAACCCCCTAACATTAAAATGGAAAAAATAATTATTTTTCTTCTTGTTGGGCTTAAAAAATCTTTTATAACTTGTTTGCTCATAGTATTACCGTTTATTTTTTATTATTCTCTATTCATTTGCCTACTATAAAACTTCATGCCCCATTGCTTTATTCCCTAAAATTGGCACAAACACCCTATATTTTTCATTCAAACTCTAAATCGTTTACATCTTTATAGCCATCATCTTCATTGTCTGCTTTATCTTTGTTGCCAATTAAAACTTCACGGGGTTTGGCACCCTCTGCCTGACCCACTATCCCCTCCTGCTCCAACATATCCAAAATCCGCGCGGCTCTGGCATAGCCAATCTGTAATCTTCTCTGTAAAAGTGAAGCGCTCGCTCGACGGTATTGAATCACAATCTCTTTTGCTTCTTCGTAAAGCGGATCTTTGGCTGTAAAATTCACAATATCTTCTCCGTTTAAAATACCTTTGTCTGACATCCCGCCATTTAAATCACCCTCTTGAGATAAACCATTTTCATCTTCTATCTGCTGCATTGGTTGGGGTATATTTTCTTTCGCTAAATACTCTACTACTTTTTTTATTTCCGCAGAAGAAACAAAACTACCCTGAATTCTTTTAGGACGGGAAAATTCCGCGGAAACATAAAGCATATCTCCTTTGCCCAATAATTTTTCTGCCCCTGAGGTGTCTAAAATAGTGCGCGAATCAATTTGACTGGCAACCTGAAAAGCAATTCTGGCAGTAATATTGGCTTTAATCAAGCCGGTGATAACTTCCACCGAAGGTCTTTGAGTGGCAACAATCAAATGAATACCCACCGCGCGCGCCAACTGGCTTAAACGCACAATGGCTGTTTCCACTTCCCTGCCCTTAGCCACCATTAAATCAGCTAATTCATCAATCACCAATACTATAAAAGGCATTGGTTCATAATGAGAATCAGGTGCATCTTTGGTTTTTGAAGAACTCTTTGCTAAATAACGAGAACGCAATTTATGATATGCTAAAATATCACGGCTACCTACTGCTCTTAAAACCTCAAATCTTCTTTCCATTTCCCCCACCAGCCAATTTAAAACATTGACTGCTTTTTTGGCATTTAAAATAATAGGTGTCAACAAGTGGGGCAAAGAGCTATAAATGGAAAATTCTACTCTTTTGGGGTCTATTAAAATAAAACGCAGATTCTGGGGAGAATGGCGGAAAATCAAACTCATAATTAAAGAATTAAGACAAATTGTCTTGCCTGCGCCTGTGGCACCTGCTACTAACAAATGAGGCATATCAGCTAAATCAACGCCAATAGGAGCGCCCATTACATCTTTACCCAAAGCCAAACAGAGCACAGCAGGAGAATTTTGAATCTGCGCGCTGGCAAGCACTGTGCCTAATTTCACCTTTGCTCTGGTAGTATTGGGCACTTCAATACCTACCAAGGGTTTGCCAGGAATAGGGGCTTCAATCCTAATAGGATGAGCAGCCAAAGAAAGCGCTAAATCATTGTTAAGAGCAGTAATGCGGGAGAGTTTCACGCCTTCAGCGGGCTTTAATGTGTACTGCGTAATAGTAGGGCCAATGTGCACCTCGCCCATTTCTACTTCTATGCCAAAGTTTTGCAATGTTCTCTTAATCACAGCAGCATTGTATTCAATATCGCCGCTGGCAGGCTTTTCTTCAGATTGGTCCAAAAGATCTAAGGGCGGGAATTTATAACCAACATCTTCCACCAATTCTCCTTTGGCTTTTTCCTTTTTAGAGGCAGCAGGCTTTTCTTTTATTGGTTTTTGTTTATTTTTTTGTGATTCACTAACAACATTTGCTTTCACCACCTCTACGGGCTTAATGGCAAACTTTGGTTTCTCTAAAATATCTTTCCTTTCTAACTCACTGCTCAAAACCTGCTTTTTAGCTTCTTTTTTGCTTTCTTCATTTGTTTGTTCTTTCTTTTTGGCAGAATGAATTAACACCTCCCACACAATAAAAATGGCTGTGGCTATGAAAGAGCAAAAAACAATATAAGAAACAACAATGCCAAAATAACGGCAAACAGGCCAAGCCAAAATATAACCTAACCAGCCGCCATTTTTCTCTCCTAAATTATAAACAGCCAAAATACCCGCAATGCCTGCTAAAAAAAGAATTAAAACAATGGTGCCGGGCAAGAAAAAAAGTTTACTGGATGGTTTCCACAGCAAAATAGCGGTTAAAAGAAACAAAAGGGGTATAAAAAACACGGTTTTGCCCACTAAAAAATGCAAAGCCCTAAAAATAATATCCCCTCCGCTGCCAGCCTGATGGAAAAAAGAAAAAATCACCACAAGGCTCAACAGAACAAACGCCAAAGAAATAATCCATTTTTTCAAACGACTGGTTAAAACAGGCTGTTTGTTTTGATGGTTTTTCTTGTTTTTATTATTATTAAAATTTTTATCTTTCCCTTTTGCCATTTTTTTCAAAATTAGCCCTTCCCATAAAGAAAAAATACTTCTCTTTTGGGCGCGCGAGTTTGTAAATCATTTAAAATTGCGTTTTATTACTTTTATTTTACCACATTAAAAACGTTTATCAATTGTTAAAAACTCTATTTAAAATATAATAAAAATCCGCAAAAAATTTTACACAAACAGCGCTCCCTCGCAAAACAAAAATATTTCTGCGAAAACAGGATATATGAAAATAAAAAAATAATTTTCAATTCCCAATCAGGTTGCAATCTTAAATATCTTGAATTACAAATACAAATTAACGATTAAATCCGGCCAATTCTGAAAAACCAATTCTGAAAACACAAAATATCTTATGTTAAAACTTAAAACATCTTTTCTTTTTCTTTATTACAATTTTGATGCGATCGCATCAAAGTTGTAATAAAATTGTAATAAGGCAAAAATATCAATTAAGCGGTTTTTGCAGTGTTGGCGCGGCTTGAAAACATTAAAGCACATTCACCAAGTTTATGCACATTTTCAAACTATTTCAATTTTAATGCGATCGCATCAAAATTGTAATAATTGGAAAGCAAGGTTTTTGCTGAACTGATTGTTATTTTCTGTTGGCAAAAGCACAATAAACCAATAAAAAACTGCAATTTTTGAACAACCGTTCAAAAATTGCAGTTTTTGGCTACTTGTTAAAGCAGGAAAGAAAAAATAATTAATGGCGGCGATAACCAGTGCCCGCCGGAATCAAACGACCAATCATCACATTCTCTTTTAAACCATGTAATTTATCTTCTTTACCTTCCAAAGCGGCTTTAATCAAAACGCGTGAGGTTTCCTGGAAAGAAGCGGCGGACAAAAAGCTATCGGAGGTTAAAGCCACTCTGGTAATGCCTAAAATTATTGCCTTTGCCTTACCCGGCGTTTTATGACTTTTTTTCAGTTGCGCATTAGTCTCTTCAAATTCTGCCCTGCTGATAACCTGACCGGGCAGCCAGGGACCATCCCCGCCATCTATAATACGTACTCTGGAGAACATCTGCCTGATAATAATTTCTATGTGTTTATCGTGGATATTAATTCCCTCTCCTACATAAATTTTTTGAATTTCCTGCAAAATATAAAGCTGGGTGGCTTGTGTTCCTTGAAAACGAAAGAGTTTTTTTAAATTTAAACTACCAGCGCATAACGCCTGACCTGCCTTCACTTCATCGCCTTTTTTTACATAAACTTCTATATCCGGCACAACAAAATATTCCAAAATTTCTTCTTTGCCAGATTTTGAGGGTTTTTTGGAAAGAATTTTAATAACTCCTTTTTCCAAATCTACCTCCTTCACCACACCATCGGCTAACGCCATTGCCGCTTCTCCTTTCGGGGTTCTGGTTTCAAAAATTTCTTCTACGCGCGGCAAACCTCTGGTAATATCGCTAACACTGGAGACGCCGCCCGTATGAAAAGTTCTCATTGTTAATTGCGTGCCCGGTTCTCCGATAGATTGAGCAGCAGACACACCCACTGCCATACCAAGCTCTACTAATTTATTTTTGCCCATCTCCCATCCATAACAATGACGGCATACCCCTCTTGTCGCCCGGCACGTTAAAGGCGAACGGACCGTTAACACATCAATACCCGCTTCATCTATTTTACGCGCATGCTCCCAAGTAATAATCTCTTTTGCTTTCACAATAATTTTTTTGCTCACAGGATCTTTAATGTCTTTCAGCGTAACACGGCCCACAAACTTAAATTTAAAATCCTGACCTATCTGTTCTGCGTCTTTGCGTCTAATTTCCATACCAGTAGTATCACCACAATCTTCAGTGAGAACAATTACTTCATGCGCCACATCCACCAATCTTCTGGTTAAATAACCCGCTGCTGAAGTGCGTAATGCGGTATCAGAAGTACCCTTACGAGCGCCATGCGTAGAAATAAAATATTCCAAAACATCAAAACCTTCTTTAAAAGAGTGTTTCACTGGCAGCTCAATAATCCTACCCGTGGGCGAAGTAACCAATCCTTTCATCCCCGCCATCTGTACAGGTTGAGCCCACGACCCTCGCGCGCCCGAATCAATCATAGAAAAAATAGGCCCATCCTTTGGCAAATATAAAGGAACTAACTTTTCTATTTTTTGTTTTACTTCCTGCCATACCCCAATCATTTTGGCGGTTCTTTCCTGAGCAGACAATAATCCTTTTTCATAATATGTTTCAATTTTTTCTATTTCTTTTTCTGCCTCACTCACTAATTGTGCTTTTTCCTTGGGCACTATTACATCATCCATTCCCCAACTTATTCCTGACAAAGTAGCATACTCAAAACCCAATTCTTTGATTCTATCCAAAATATGCTCTACTTCTGTTAAGGGATAGTTCTCAACAATGCGGCTGATAACTCTGGATATCTTTTTAGAATTTAATTGCTCGTTTAAAAAAGGAAAGTCAGGAGGGAGCACCTGATTAAAAATAATTCTGCCCGCCGTGGTTTCTACCCAATTATTTTGCTCCCCATTCTTTTCTTTTGTTTGCTTGCTGTCGCTCTTTTTCTGGGGAGGCATTAGAACTTTAATTTTTTCTCGCAAACCAATTTTTCCTAATTGATAAGACAAAACTGCTTGCTCAAAACTGCCAAAAATTTCTCGCGCTTCTGCTTGAGCGTCTGACTCACTCATTCCGGTTAAATAATAACAACCCAAAACAATATCTTTAGTGGGAATCACAATAGGTAAGCCGTCAGCGGGCTTTAAAAAGTTGCGAGCAGAAAGCATTAGTTCTCTGGCTTCCTGTTGGGCTTCTTCAGATAAAGGAAGGTAAACAGCCATTTGATCGCCGTCAAAATCAGCATTATAAGCCAAACAAACCATAGGATGTAATTTAATCGCCTCGCCCTCAATTAAACGCGGTTCAAATGCCTGCACACCCAAACGATGCAATGTGGGCGCTCTGTTTAAAAGCACTAATTTATCAGCCACCACTTCTTCCAAAGAAGCCCAGACCTCATCAATACCCTCTTCAATTAAGTGAATGGCGCCCCTGATATTATAGGCTAATTCTTTGTCTAAGAGTTTTTTAATAACAAAGGGTCTAAAAAGCTCCAAAGCCATAATTTTGGGCAAGCCGCATTCGTGTAATTTTAATTCAGGACCGGGCACAATAACCGACCTGCCTGAATAATCTACTCTTTTGCCTAAAAGATTTCTTCTAAACCTACCTTGCTTGCCGCTTAAAATATCAGCTAATGATTTTAATACTCTTTTACCTCCGGTCGTGGCAGTGGTTACCACTTGGCTCTTGCGCATACCATTGTCCAATAAAGCGTCCACCGCTTCTTGTAACATTCTTTTTTCGTTGCGCACAATAATCTCGGGCGCAGCAATTTCCAGTAAATACTTTAAGCGGTTATTGCGGTTAATTACTCTGCGGTAAAGGTCATTCAAATCTGAAGAGGCGTATCTGCCTCCATCTAACTGTACCATTGGCCGTAAATCCGGCGGCAAAACAGGCAACACTTTTAAAAACATCCATTCGGGCCTAAGCTTGGCTTTCTGCATTCCCTCAAACAACCGCAGCCTCCCCAAAAGTTTTTTCTTTTTTATCCCGCTGGCATCTCCAATTTTTTGACGCAAGGCATCAATCTCTTTTTGCAAATCAATTTTTTCAAAAAGAGAATATAGGGTTTCCGCGCCCGTGCCCGCTTCAAAAACCTCGCCGTATTTTAAAGAGTGCTCACGATATTCAGATTCCGTAAAAATTTTTAACGGCTCTAACGATAGCAATTCTTCTCTGCGCGCCACGAATGTTTTACGCAACGCTTCTTGGGAAGATTTCTTTTCTTTTGCAGATAAATCGCTTTTTTCTATTTCAGCCATCTTGTTTTTGAATTCCTCTTCTATTTCATTCAATAACTCTTTTTTCGCTGTTTGGTCTACTTTTGTAACAATATACGCGGCAAAATAAATAACCTTTTCCAGTTTTTGAGAAGGTAGATCCAACACCATTCCAATTCTGGAAGGAACGCCCCGCAAAAACCAAATATGCGACACAGGAGCAGCCAATTTAATATGCCCCATCCGTTCTCTCCTTACAGAGCTGCGCGTTACCTCCACGCCACATCTATCGCAAATAATACCTTTGAACCTAATACCTTTGTATTTTCCGCAATAACATTCAAAATCTTTAGTGGGGCCAAAAATTCTTTCGCAAAAGAGACCATCTTTTTCTGGTCTTTGGGTGCGATAATTAATAGTTTCAGCTTTCTTAACCTCTCCAAAAGACCATTTCAAAATATCTTCGCTGGAAGCTAATTTTATTCTAATAGATTGTAAATCAGCAACCTTCATATAAAATAAAATTTAAAATGAAAAATGAAAAACCACAAAGAAAAATTAAAAAGAAAAAAAGAAATTTAATTTTTTAATTATCTTTTTGGTTTTTCGTTTTTAGTTTTTTAATTAATATTTTGTGACTATTCATCTTTTGCCTCCTTTTTTGCGCTCTGTTCTTCTTCCTCTTCTGAAAAAACTCCTTTTACTTCAATATTTAAACCCAATGATTTCAACTCGGAAACCAAAAGATTAAAAGACGCGGGCACATTAGGCTTTTTCACTGCTTCACCTTTTAAAATAGTTTCGTAGGTGGCTATTCTGCCGGGCACATCATCGGATTTAATGGTTAACATTTCTTGTAAAATATGCGCTGCTCCATATGCTTCCAAAGCCCATACCTCCATTTCGCCAAAACGTTGACCGCCAAACTGGGCTTTGCCGCCCAAGGGTTGTTGGGTAATAAGAGAATAAGGACCGATAGAGCGCATATGTATCTTATCTTCCACCATATGAATCAACTTCATCATATAAATATAACCAACGGTAATTTTATTGGGAAAAGGAAGTCCGGTTCTACCATCATATAAAGTTACCTGGCCGCTTTCTGGCAAACCAGCTGCTTTTAATTCGTTTTTAATATCTTCTTCATTGGCGCCCAACAGAGAAGGGCTGATAGCTAAATAACCCAAGGTATGCGCGGCCCAACCCAAATGTGTTTCCAATATCTGCCCAATATTCATTCTGGAAACTACGCCTAAGGGATTGAGCACTATATCCACAGGAGTGCCGTCAGGTAAAAAAGGCATTTCTTCAACAGGTAATATAGACCCCACCACTCCTTTATTGCCATGCCTGCCCGCTAATTTATCCCCTATCTTGATTTTTCTAATTTGCGCTACCTCTACTTTAATTCTTTTTAATACCCCGGGTTCTAATTTATCTCCTTTGTCGCGGGAATAAACTTTTACCTTAATAACTCTGCCTCGCTTTCCCTGTTCCATTCTTAAAGAAGTATCTTTCACCTCTTTGGCTTTTTCTCCAAAAATTGCTTTTAACAAACGTTCTTCAGCTGTTAAAGCCTTTTCTCCTTTGGGAGAAATTTTCCCCACCAAAATATCATTAGGACCCACTTCCGCGCCTATTCTTACAATTCCCTCTTCGTCTAAATTTTTTAATTTTTCTTCAGAAACATTGGGAATATCGCAAGTAGTCATTTCAGGACCCAATTTAGTGTCTCTCACATCACAAGTAAAATCCTCTATATGAACAGAAGTAAAAATATCTTCTCTCACTAATTTTTCCGAGATGACAATAGCGTCTTCATAATTACCGCCTCTAAAAGGTAAAAAAGCCACAAAAACATTGCGACCCAATGCTAAACGACCTTTATCAATAGCTGTACCATCAGCAAGCACATCACCTTTTTTTACTTGGTCTCCTTTGTTTACCACTGGCCGCTGGTGTGTTACAGTGTATTGGTTGCGTCTTTGAAAAGTACGCAAAGGAAAATTAATTGTTTCTGATTTTGTTTTCAGTTTAATGTGTTGAGCATCTACTTCTGTAATCACACCGGGCGCTGGCGCCACAATAACCTCACCGCAATCTAAAGCAACTTGTTTTTCTACGCCTGTGCCCACAATAGGCGCTTCGGGCATAACCAGGGGCACAGCCTGACGTTGCATGTTAGAGCCCATTAAAGCCCTGTTTGCATCGTCGTTTTGCAAAAATGGTATCAAAGAAGTGGCAACGCTTAAGGGCTGCTTAGAAGAAACATCAATAAAATGCACCTCGCGGCTGCTAATACGTCGGGGTTCTCCTTTGCGTCTCGCTTCCACTTCTTTTTCTGTAATGATCCCTTTTTTATTAATCTCCACACCCGCATGCGTAATATTATATTTTTCCTCCTGAGAAGCAGTTAAATAACAAACTTCGTCAGTAACCCTACCATTTTTTACTTTAAAATAAGGGGTCTCCAGAAAACCAAAAGGATTTACTCTGGCAAAAGAAGCCAAATGGCTTACCAATCCCACATTTTGTCCTTCTGGAGTTTGAATAGGACAAATCCTGCCATAGTGACTGGGTTGCACATCTCTTACCTCAAAACCAGCTCTTTCTCTGGTCAAACCGCCCGGCCCTGTTGCGGTAAAACGTCTTTTGTGTTCAATTTCCGAAAGCGGATTTTCTGCATCCATAAACTGTGAAAATTGCGAGGCAGCAAAAAATTCCTGAATCACAGCCATTAAAGGCTTGGGATTAATAATCTGAGCCGGTGTAATTGTGGCAGGGTCTAAAGTAGACATTCTATCTTTAATAATTCGTTCCATACGCATCAAACCCACTCTTAAACGACCCACAACCAATTCAGCCAAGTTTTTTACCCGGCGATTACCTAAGTGGTCAATTTGATCCGGTTTTGCTTCGGGATTATTATTTAAACGAATAATTTCTTTTAATACCGCCACTATATCTTCTTTGGTTAAAACCCTTTCTGCCTTGCTAACATCTTCTTTGGGCTTTTGCCCTAAAACATCCTGCAATCTATCCCATATTTTCCACCTGCCCACCCTGCTTAAATCATACCTTTGAAAACTGCAAAACATATTCAATATTAAATCTCTGGCTGCGTCAGCGCTTACCAAATCACCGGGCCGCAATTTTTTGTAAATTTCCACCAATGCCTCTTCCTGATTAGCGGAAGGATCGCGCGACAAAGTCTTTTCAATAAATCTAATTTCTCCCTTGTCCACAGAAGAAAACTCCTTTTCAATTGCTGTATTATTTTCAAAGCCAAAAGCTTTTAACAAAGTAGTAGCAGCTACCTTGCGCTGACGATTAATCTTTACACCTAAAAATCCTGAAGGTTCTGTTTCAAATTCTAACCACGCACCTCTGGCAGGAATAATTTTGGCGCCAAAATAATTTTTTCCTCTAAATGCCTGCGCTGTAAAAAAGATGCCTGCTGAACGAATCAGTTGAGGCACCACCACCCTTTCCACACCATTGATAACAAAGGTGCCGTTTTCCTCCATAACAGGAAAATCAGCCAAAAACACCTCCTGTTCTTCTACCTCCCCGGTTTTCAAATTTAAAAGAGTAAATCTTCCCCGCAAAGGAGCATCATAAGTGTCATTATTTTCTTTGGCGTCCTGAGCATCTTTATACTTTGGCTTGTCTAATTTTAAGCTAACAAAATCAAGCTCAAATTGCTTGCCTGTATAGTCTCTAATAGGAAACATTTCTTGGAAAAGCTCGTTAATGCTTGTGTCCCAAAGTTGGCGCCAGCTATCTTTCTGCAGCTTTAGTAAATAAGGAAGATGAAAAGAAATTTTTGATTTAGAAAAACTTTTAACAGAGATTTCTTTCATAAAATAAAAAAGAAAAATAAATAATCAATAAAATAGGTTTGGCAGCTCTGTTTTCTCAAAGCCGCCAAATTTTTATTGCTTAATAATAATTTGAAACAAAATAAAAATACAAAACACAATAAAATAAAGTTATCAAAAAGTAATACGATTTTTTTAGTAAAAATTAAATGAAAAAATTCTCCCCAACATTTTTCTCACTTTAACAATCTAACACAAGCTTAGCAAAGAAAACAAAAGATACTAAAAAATTGCCTCTCTGGAGAGGTTTTTTTGTTTAGTTTTTTGTTCAAAAATTAATCAAAAACAAGGTTAATAAAAGAGATAAACAAAACTCAACTTTTAGTTTACTAATAATTAAAATTTTGTCAAGAGCCCCCTGCCAGAAGATTGCCTTGACAGAACCATTGCCTTTACAACCATTGGGGTTTATTTAACAAATAAAGCAACAAGCATTGCGCTATGCAATTTCTATATTCCCCATTGGTAGGGATTTCTAAATTGTCTTGCAGTGACCTTCTGCGTGTGAAGACTCGGGAAAATCATTTTTACAAATAATCCTCCAACGCATCTTCTAAAATATCAAAAACGGTTAGTTTGAGCGCCGCTAAATCTTCCAATCTTCGGCCATAATGCCCCCACACTTGTTTAAAAATGCCACTTGGCGCTAAAATTTTAGGTGGTTCAAAAACGCCTTCTTTTATTTCCTTAGGTGCTTCTTCGCTATAAATAAGCCCCGGGATTTGAATGGCCCGAGCATAAACATTTTTCTTATTGTTCAATAAATACACTAAATTTTTTGATTCTTGAGCTGTCTGTGTTTCTCCATCGGTTATTTCCAAAACAACTACAATTTCATTTTCTTCTTCTAAATCTTTAGCAACTTCCGGATTGCTAATTTTATCTTCAACAACTCGCAAAGCTTGCGCATCATCAGTTGCCCCTAAATCAACAGTTTCTACTTTAAAGATTCCCCGCCACAAATCCTGCTCCATATCTTTTTGAGGAAAATCATCTATTTTACGCCGTTCCTGAATTTCTTGCGGATTTTTAGGTAACAAAATTTTCAAATCACCCGGACTGCCAAACCCAATAATTTCTAAATCAATATCAATGGGCGCGGCTTCGCCTTGGTCAACTACAGCGTTTTTTGCATCACGGTAAAAATCAATCAATGACTTATCAAGTGTGTAAGACACCTCTTGAACTGCCCGCCTTTTATTTTGGTCCATACTTCCCGATAAATCTAAAATTAAATACAAGCTGATTTTTTTTGGTTTAATAGCCTCTTTTTCTACTTGCGGCATATAGCGGTAAAAAATTTCTGCTTGATCTGGATTAGTTAAAAGCACAGGCAATTGCGGGGCTAAACTTTCGGAAGAAACACCCGCGCCTTGTTTAAAACCAGCTTTTTTATCTTGCTGAATTTCTACAGAACGTTCAATAAATCTTGACCATAAATCACGCAAGTCTTTATAAATATCTGCGGTAGCTTTTTTAATTTCTAACATTCGTTTGATTTCTTTTTCGCTAAATCCTTGTTCTCTCATCAAATTTTTGAATTCTTCTTCAGTTTTATCTTTCATTTTTTCCGACGCTGGTTTTTGTGCTTCTTCTAATGTTTCAACAATACCTTTGGCCGTTTCTTCACTAATCCCCTCACCCAATTCAATTATTTCCTTTTTGATTATTATGTTACCGGACTCAATATCTTTATTTAATAATTTCTCAAAAGCTGGCATTAAGACCTGTTTTAAGCGAAACATTACTTCTTTCGTGCTTAACAAAGGATTATAGATTTCTTGCTTGACAAAATCCAATAGAGAATCATATTTGTAGCCAAAAAAACTTACTGGTTGCTCTATAACCTGTTTTACCGGCAACGCTATTTTGGTTTCAGCTTGAGGCGCCATAGTTTGACGCAATAAATAATCAATCATTTGCTCGCTATATGCCTCTTGGCTATAATCATTTTGTCTAAAAAGTCTTTCTTGATATAAATTAGAAACAACTTTAGCATTAACTTCTCCTGGTTGGAATTCTGGTGTGCGCCGTTCCACCAAAGCGTTGGCGTGAACATCAAAAAATACGTTAAAAAACCTTCTCCATTGTTGCTCACTAAACGCCTCGATTTTTTCTTTATCGCCAGCACCAGCTTGCGCTTCTGCTTCCTTTGATTTTTGTTTAGGAACTTCAAAAGACTCCAAATAACTATCTGGGTTGTCGAAAAGTTGCGCCAAGTGGGCTAATTCGTGCAAGAAACCAAATTTTTTTTCTATCGGGGTCAGATTAAGTTGTTCAATCAATCTTGGACTAATACCAATAGATTTTTTTTTATGGTTAAAATAAAAAGAATCGGCACGGGGGTCGAATTCTAAATGATAACCCCATGAGCCCACAAAAATATCGCCCAATGGCTGCATTTGCTCAAAAAATTCCATTGTTTCTTCATAAATTTTCTTTTCCTCCGCACCAACGCCTTGTAAATTGTTTTTGACATCTTCAATTTTATCAGATTTTGCAACATTAAATTGTGCTTTGGGAAATTTTTCTTGGTTCATATGTTTCTTTGGAGTTAAAGTATATATTAAAATTGCGAAATTCTATATTGAAATAGGGGATGATTTTTTTTAAATTCTTCAAGCTGATTTTTGGTTGCTGGGTTTTTAGCCACAGGAGTGTTGGAGCAATAAAGCTCATGCAATCTATCAGGTAGTTCGGGCAAGGCAGTTAGTTGGGTGTTGGAGCAATCAAGCCTTTGCAAACTATCAGGTAGTGTTTCGGGTAAGGTAGTTATTTGGGTGTTGAAGCACCAAAGCCCTTGCAAACTATCAGGTAGTGTTTCGGGTAAGGCGGTCAAGGAGGTATTGTGGCACCGAAGCTCTTTCAAGCCTCTAAACAATTTAAGGTATTGCAAACATTCCTCTAAAACAGCAGCAGGTTTGGGGGAAGATGAAATGTCAATCTGGAAAACAAGCCCATTGCTTGTTTCGTAACGCAAGTCAGTATCTAATTTATTTCTCAAAAGCACCAATACCTCCTTTTCTATTCTGCGAATTTGCTTACCTTCAAATTCAGCTGGCTGGTCTTCCAAATCAATCAATTGCTTTTTGGTTTCTTGTAATGCTTGGCTCTTTGCTAATGCTTGTTGTTTTGTTTCATTATCTCCAGAAAGCAAAAAAGCCTTGTTTAACTTTTCTAATTCAGTTAATTGTTCTTTAAACTTTTTTAACAGCGGAATGAATTCTGAACAAAATAAATTTTGGGGCATACAATAATAATAGGATTAAAATTTACTAAACTAAATTGCATAGCTAAATTGCGGATGATTTTTTTTAAATTCTTCAAGCTGATTTTTGGTTGCTGGATTTTTAGCCACAGGAGTGTTGGAGCACAAAAGCTCATGCAAACTATCAGGTAGTGTTTCGGGCAAGGCAGTTATTTGGGTGTTGGAGCAATCAAGCCATTGCAAACTATCAGGTAGTTCTGGTAAAGCAGTTATTTGGGTGTTGGAACAATGAAGCCTTTGCAAACCATCAGGTAGTGTTTCGGGCAAGGTAGTTAGTTGGGTGTTGGAGCAATAAAGCCATTGCAAACTATCAGGTAGTTCTGGTAAGGCAGTTATTTTGGTGTGGTGGCAATAAAGCCTTTGCAAACTATCAGGTAGTTCTGGTAAGGCAGTTAGTTGGGTGTTGAAGCACCAAAGCCTTTGCAAACTATCAGGTAGTTCTGACAAGGCAGTTATTTGGGTATTGGAGCAATCAAGCTCTTGCAAACTATCAGGTAGTGTTTCGGGTAAGGCAGTTATTTGGGTATCGGAGCACCAAAGCTCTTGCAAACTACCAGGTAGTGTTTCGGGCAAGGCAGTTAGTTGAGTGTCGAAGCAATAAAGCCTTTGCAAACTATCAGGTAGTTCTGGTAAGGCAGTTAGTGGGGTGTTGGAGCAATCAAGCCCTTGCAAACTACCAGGTAGTGTTTCGGGCAAGGCAGTTAGTTGAGTGTCGAAGCAATAAAGCCTTTGCAAACTATCAGGTAGTTCTGGTAAGGCAGTTAGTGGGGTGGAAGAGCAATTAAGCCTTTGCAAACTATCAGGTAGTTCTGGTAAGGCAGTTAGTGGGGTGGAGGAGCAATCAAGCTCTTGCAAACTATCAGGTAATTCTGGCAAGGCAGTTAGTTGGGTATTGGAGCAATCAAGATCTTGCAAACTATCAGGTAATTCTGGCAAGGCAGTTAGTTGGGTATTGGAGCAATCAAGATCTTGCAAACTATCAGGTAATTCTGGCAAGGCAGTTATTTTGGTGTAGTGGCAATCAAGCCTTTGCAAACTATCAGGTAGTTCTGGTAAGGCAGTTAGTGGGGTGGAAGAGCAATTAAGCCTTTGCAAACTATCAGGTAGTTCTGGTAAGGCAGTTAGTTTGGTGTAGTGGCAATCAAGCCTTTGCAAACTATCAGGTAGTTCTGGTAAGGCAGTTAGTTGGTTGCAGGGGCAATAAAGAATTTGCAAACTATCAGGTAGTTTTTCGGCCAGGGCGGTCAAGGAGGTATTGTAGCACCAAAGCTTTTTCAAGCCTCTAAATAATTTAAGGTATTGCAAACATTCCTCTAAAACAGCAGCAGGTTTGGGGAAATATGAAATGTCAATCTCGGAAACAAGCCCATTGCTTGTTTCGTAATGCAAGTGAGTATCTAATTTATTTCTCAAAAGCACCAATACCTCCTTTTCTATTCTGCGAATTTGCTTACCTTCAAATTCAGCTGGCTGGTCTTCCAAATCAATCAATTGCTTTTTGGTTTCTTGTAATGCTTGGCTCTTTGCTAATGCTTGTTGTTTTGTTCCCTTATTTCCAGAAAGCAAAAAAGTCTTGTTTAACTCTTCTAATTCAGTTAATTGTTCTTTAAACTTTTTTAACAGCGGAATGAATTCTGAACAAAATGACTTTTGGGGCATACAATAATAATAGGATTAAAATTTACTAAACTAAAATTGTATAGCTAAAATGCGGATGAGTTTTTTTAAATTCTTCAAGCTGATTTATGGTTGCTGGGTTTTTAGCCACAGGAGTGTTGGAGCACAAAAGCTCTTGCAAACTATCAGGTAGTGTTTCGGGCAAGGCAGTTATTTGGGTATTGGAGCAATCAAGCTCATACAATCTATCAGGTAGTGTTTCGGGTAAGGCAGTTATTTGGGTATTGGAGCAATTAAGCCTTTGCAAGCTACCAGGTAGTTTTTCGGGCAAGGCAGTTAGTTGGGTATCGGAGCAATTAAGCTCTTGCAAACTATCAGGTAGTTCTGGTAAGGCAGTTAGTTGAGTGTTGGAGCAATAAAGCCATTGCAAACTATCAGGTAGTTCTGGTAAGGCAGTTAGTTGGGTATTGGAGCAATCAAGCTCATACAATCTATCAGGTAGTTTTTCGGGCAAGGCAGTTATTTTGGTGTCGTGGCAATTAAGCCCTTGCAATCTATCAGGTAGTTCTGGCAAGGTAGTTAGTTGAGTGTTAGAGCAATTAAACCATTGCAAACTATCAGGTAGTTCTGGTAGGGCAGCTAGTTGGGTATTGGAGCAATCAAGCTCTTGCAAACTATCAGGTAGTTCTGGTAGGGCAGTTAGTTGGGTATTGGAGCAATCAAGCTCTTGCAAACTATCAGGTAGTTCTGGTAGGGCAGTTAGTTGGGTATTGGAGCAATCAAGCTCTTGCAAACTATCAGGTAGTTCTGGCAAGGCAGTTAGTTGGGTATTGGAGCAATCAAGCTCTTGCAAACTATCAGGTAGTTCTGGCAAGGCAGTTAGTTGGGTGTAGGAGCAGGAAAGCTCTTTCAAGCCTCTAAACAATTTAAGGTAGTGCAAACATTCCTCTAAAACAGCAGCAGGTTTGGGGGAATATGAAATTTCAATCTGGGA
>Ga0078972_1001382_pt1 | contig 91256 bp, 88 predicted proteins | sample YelNatPaOPGAMG01_FD_67568 | JGI IMG/M metagenome (GOLD analysis project Ga0078972, IMG submission 67568) | Hot spring thermophilic microbial communities from Obsidian Pool, Yellowstone National Park, USA - OP-RAMG-01 (SPADES assembly) (version 2) | ecosystem: Environmental > Aquatic > Thermal... | reverse complement strand
AAATTTATATTTTTTATTCTATCTCAAAAATTTCAAAATTTTGTTTTTTATAAAGATACTATTTAAAAATAAAATTGGTTATTTTATTACATATAGTATCCATTTTTAAAATAATAATATAGAAAAATTTATAAATGTTAACTTTTTAAAAATAGAAAATAAAAAGAGAAAGAGAAAATGAAAATAATACCAATTGGTGAAAGAGTAGTTTTAAAAGTTGAAAAACAAAAGGAAGAAAAAACAAAGGCAGGTATATATTTGCCTAAGCAAGAAGAAGAAAAAAAATATGGCATTGTTGTAGATGTAGGTTTTGATAAAGATGGAAAATCTCTTCCTTTAAAAAAAGGTGAGAAAGTGATTTATAGTGGTTATGGTCATGAAGATATAGAAATTGATAATGAAAAATATGTAATAGTTGATTTTAAAGATATAATAGCAAAAGTGGAGGATTAAAATGGTTGATACAAAACAAATAATTTTTGGTGAGAATGCGAGACAATCTTTAGTTAGGGGTATTGATAAAGTTGCTAATACTGTTAAAGTTACTTTAGGTCCTCAAGGAAGAAGCGTAATTATAGATAGGCATTCTCCATTGGTTTCTAACGATGGTGTTACAATTGCAAAAGAAATAGAATTAAAAGACAAATTCGAAAACATAGGTGCAAAATTAATTAGAGAAATTTCTTCTAAGACTCAAGATGAGGCAGGAGATGGTACAACAACTGCTGTTGTTTTGGGTCAAGCGATTATAAAAGAAGGAATGAAAAACATTACATCTGGTGCAAATCCTGTTGAAATAAAAAAAGGTATAGATAAAGCTGTTGAAAAAGTTATAGAGCATATAAAAGAAGAGAGTACAGAAGTTAAGGATAAAAGTACCATTTCTCAGGTTGCGTCAATTGCTGCTAACAATGATGAAGAAATAGGAAGATTAATAGCAGAAGCAATGGAGAAAGTTGGAAATAGGGGAGTAATAACTGTTGAAGATGGAAAAAGTATGGAAACTATATTAGAAGTTGTAGAAGGAATGCAGTTCGATAAAGGTTTTATATCACCTTACATGGTTACAAATCAAGAGAGAATGTTATGCGAGTTAGAGGATGTTTATATTCTAATAACTGATAAGAAAATAAGTTCAATGAAACAGATAGTTCCTTCTTTAGAAAAAGCTGCTCAAGAAGGAAGGCCTTTGTTAATAATAGCAGAGGATGTTGAAGGAGAGGCTTTGGCTGCTATAATCATAAACATATTAAAAGGGGTTATTAAAGTTTGTGCAGTTAAAGCTCCTGGTTTTGGAGATGAACAAAAAGAAATTTTGGAGGATATAGCTGTGTTAACAGGAGCTAAAGTTGTTAGCGAAGATAAAGGTATGAAATTAGAGGATGTTGATGAGGATGTGTTTGGAAGTGCAAGAAGAATAGTTGTGGATAATGAAAAAACAACTATAATAGAAGGAAAAGGAGATAAAAAAGAAATAGAAAAAAGGAAAAAAACAATAGAAAATTTAATTAAAATTTCAGATTCAGATTATAAAAAAGAAGATTTGAAAAAAAGATTGGCTAAGTTAGGAGATGGAGTTGCTGTAATAAAAGTTGGAGCTAAAACAGAAACAGAGTTGGAGGAAAAAAAGTTAAGAATTGAAGATGCTTTAAATGCGACAAGAGCAGCAATTGAAGAGGGAGTTGTTGTTGGAGGGGGTGTTAGTTTAATCAGGGCAAAAAAAGTTTTAGAAGATCCTGATTTTCAAAAAGAGTTTAAAAACGACGAGAAAATAGGTTTGGATATAATAAAAAAAGTTTTAGAAGAGCCTTTAAAACAAATAGCGAAAAATTCTGGAAAAGAGGAATTAGAGGTTTTGGTAAAGGTTAAAGAAAGCAAAGAAAAAAATTTTGGTTATAATGCTAAAACAGATAAATTTGAAGATTTGTTTAAAGCAGGTGTTATAGATCCTACTAAAGTTGTTAGGAATACTTTACAAAATGCAGCTTCTGTTGCTGGTTTGGTTTTGACAACAGAGGCTCTAGTAGCTGATTTCGAAGAGAAAAAAGACAAAGTTACAGAAGCAATAATAATCTAAATAAAAGGAGGTAAAAATGTTTGGGGATATATTTGATGAGATAAGAAGGTTGCAAAAAGAAATTAACAGAAGTTTCATGGACTTTTGGGGTAGTGAGAGTTTTAGAGCACTTCCTGATTTAAGTGAAAGAAAGGATATAATTAGAACTCCTTTAACTGATTTGGAAGAAACAGACAAAGAAGTGATTGCAAAATTTGAGATTCCTGGTGTAGACAAAAAAGACATACAACTTAATGTGACAGAGAATTTAATAGAGTTAAAAGTTGAGAAAAAGCACGAAGCTAAAGTAGAGAAAAAAGGATTTTATAGAGAAGAGAGAAGTTACAAGGGATTTTATAGATCAATAAATCTTCCTTGTGAAGTAATTCCTGAAAAAGCTAAAGCTAAGTACAAGGACGGTATTTTGGAAGTTACTATACCAAAATCCGAAACAAAAAAGAAATCTAAAATAGAAATTGAATAATTAGAATGGAAAGAGCAATTACAGAAATCAGAAACGAGAATATTAAATCAGAGAAAAAATCAAAAAATAGTAATGGGGAATTTTTGGAAGGAAAAAATTCAAGAAAAAATTTAGAAAATTTAAACGAAGAAGAGAGAGATGAGAAAAAGGAGAAAAACGATGAGTTAAAAAAAAGTTCAGAGATTCATAACAAAGAAAAATTAAATGAAAATCTTGATTTGGATTTAAAAAAGCAGTTGGAGGAGTATAAAAAATTAGCAGAAGAGAGATTAGAACATCTGAGATATCTACAGGCTGATTTTGATAATTACAGGAAGAGGTTTGAAAAAGAAAAAGAACAAATTATTAAGTTAGCAAACGAGAATCTCATTAAAGAGTTAATAGTTATACTTGATGACTTCGATGCTGCTATAAAATTATCTGAAAAAGAAAACAAAAAAGGATTGTTAAGTTTAAAGAAAAAATTTTTTGATATACTAGAGAATCATGGTTTAAAAGAAATAGAAGCATTAGGAAAAAAATTTAATCCAGAGTTTCATGATGTGCTCTGCAAGGAATTAAGTGAGCATGATGAAGACGAAGTAATAGAAGAAATTCAGAAAGGTTATTGTTTATATTCAAAGGTTATAAGACCATCTAAAGTAAAAATTTCTAAAAACAAAAATAAAGTTCAATAGTTTAAAATGGCAAAAGAAAAAATAATAGGAATTGATTTGGGAACAAGTAATAGCCAGGCTGCTGTTGTAATTGGAGGAAAGCCTGTTATAATACCGTCTGCTGAAGGAGCAACTATAGCAGGTAAAATGTTTCCTTCTGTTGTTGCTTTTACAAAAGATGGTCAAATTTTTGTAGGAGAACCAGCAAGAAGACAGGCTATTTCTAATCCAGAAGGAACTGTAATAAAATCTAAGAGAAAAATTGGAAGTGATTTTAAATACAAAATTTATGGGAAAGAGTATACTCCTCAGCAGATAGCTGCTTTTATATTACAAAAAATAAAAAGAGATGCAGAATCTTTTTTAGGAGAACCTATTAATAAAGCTGTTATAACAGTTCCTGCTTATTTTAATGACAATCAAAGAACAGCGACAAAAGATGCTGGAAAAATTGCTGGTTTAGATGTTGTTAGATTGGTTAACGAGCCGACTGCTGCTTCTATGGCTTATGGTTTGGATAAAGAAGGAGAACACAAAATCCTTGTGTTTGATTTGGGAGGTGGAACATTAGATGTAACTATAATGGAATTTGGAGACGGAACTTTTAGAGTTTTGTCTACATCAGGAGATACACAATTGGGAGGAACAGATATGGATGAAGCTATTATCAAGTGGGTTGTTGAGGAATTTAAAAAACAAGAAGGTATAGATTTGAACGAAGATGCTAGTGCAATGCAAAGAGTTAGGGAGGCTGCTGAAAAAGCTAAAATAGAGTTGTCTAGTGTTTTAGAAACTGAAATTAATCTTCCTTATATAACAGCAACTAACAAAGGTCCAAAGCATTTATTATTTAAATTAACAAGAGCAAAACTCGAACAGTTAATCGAACCTATAATAAAGAAGTGTAACCATCCTGTTGAGCAAGCATTAAAAGATGCTGGATTAAAAAAAGACAACATAGATAAAGTTATTTTAGTCGGAGGGCCTACTAGGATGCCAATAATACAAAGATTTGTTGAAGAAAAAATAGGAAAAAAAGTTGAGAGGGGTGTTGATCCTATGGAATGTGTTGCAATTGGAGCAGCTATTCAAGGAGCTGTTTTAGCTGGAGATATAAAAGATATTATCTTGCTTGATGTTACTCCATTAACTTTAGGTATAGAAACTCTCGGAGGTGTAATGACTCCTTTGATAGAAAGAAACACTACCATACCTACAAGAAAATCTCAAATATTCTCTACAGCTTCTGATTTCCAAACAGCAGTTACTATTCATGTTCTCCAAGGCGAGAGGCCTTTAGCTAAAGATAACATAAGTTTAGGAAATTTTAATTTGATAGGAATACCTCCAGCTCCTCGCGGAGTTCCACAGATAGAGGTAAGTTTCGATATAGATGCGAATGGAATACTAAATGTTAGTGCTAAAGATTTGGGAACTGGTAAAGAACAAAAAATGCAAATAACAGCTCCGACTAAGCTTTCAGAAGAAGAGATCAAAAGGATGATGCAAGAAGCAAAGGAACATGAAGAAGAAGATAAAAAGAGAATAGAGGAGATTAATGCAAGAAACACTCTTGATTCTTTTATCTACGCATGTGAGAAATTTATTTCTGAATCAGGCGATAAGTTAAGTAAGGAACAAAAAGAAAGAATCGAGGACGCAATTAAAAAAGCAAAAGAATTTTTGGTTAAAGGAGATATAAATGATATAAAGAGAGAAACAGAAAATCTTCAGAAGACAATGCGAGAAATTTCAACAAAACTTTATGAAGATGCAACAAAAAAACATTCTTCAGAATACTTTGGGAATCGAGAATTTGGTAACGATAAAGAAAAAAATGAAAATAGCGATGAGGCTGTAGATGCAGACTACGAATTTAAGGACGAGAAGTAGTTAGTGTTAGAAGTTTTTAGTGTTTTTATTTTGGATTATCAAAAAATTTAAATAATATCCAAATTTAATTTTAAAATGTTATCAAAAATTCCTATAGATTTGGATAAAGTAAAGAAAGAAGATCTGGATAGAGAGATATTAAGAGTCGGGATGATAGCAGAGCTAGATGCTGTGAATCTTTATGAACAGTTGGCATCTATAACTTCAAATGAGGATATTAAAAAAGTTTTGTTGGATATTGCTAAGGAAGAAAAAACTCATACAGGAGAATTTCAAGCATTACTACTCAAACTAGATAGAGAACAAAAAAACGAATTAGAAGTTGGAAAAGAAGAAGTTGAAGAACTTACTAACAAAAGTTTTGATTAATTTATGTTAATAAAAAAAGAACTATTAAGAGATGCTAGGCATGCTGCAGAAAATCTTCTTGGAAAGTTTTTGTTTAGAAAAATTAATGGAAAAATTCTAATAGCTAAAATTGTTGAAACAGAGGCTTATTTCGATGAGCATGATCCTGCATCAAGAGCAACTCAAAATGGAGATTTAAGAGAAACAATGATGATGGATGCTGGAACAATTTTGGTTTATGGTGTTCATAACAATTGGCTTTTAAATATAGTAACTGGAAATAAAGGTAAAGCTGAGGCTGTTCTTTTAAGAGCTTTGGAACCTCTAAATTTTTGTGGTAACACGAGAGGTCCTGGATTGTTAACTAAAGCTTTACTCATAGATAAGAGTTTACATAAAAAGAATGTTTTTTGTAATGAAGAGTTATGGATAGAAGAAAAAGAAAGAGAAAATTTTGTGATAGTAAAAGATTTTAGAATAGGAGTTAAAAAAGATCTCAATGAAAAGTTGAGGTTTTACATTAGAGATAATGCGTATGTTTCAAAAAATTGAAAAATTTTCAATAATCTTTCTAATTTTGAACTTTTTATAAGAAGAAGTGATAATGAGGTTTTAAAATAATAGCTTTTTTGAGATAAATTTTTGTAGAAAAGTTTAGTTTTTTAGTATGTAAGTCTGAGTTAGTATTAATCTAGAGTATTTAGTGCTTGCTATTTGGTATTAAAGTTTATTCTTTATTATTTAACTCTTATTCTCAGATTGAAGATATACTATTTAAAGTTGAACTGATTTTTTATTTGACCTCTCTAGGTATGATCAATATGCAGAATCAATAAAACTAAAGTTTTTAAACTGGTTTTTCATTGAATTAAAATGGAAAGTTACGAAGAAATGTTAAATCAGGCATATGAAAAAATTAAACCTATTAAAAATTTTGGTGAGAGATTCGAGGTTCCAAAAATCGAGGGCCATATAGAGGGATCTAAGACTATTTTAACTAATGTGCAACAGATATGTTCATATTTGAGGAGAGATCAGAATCATTTTATAAAATTTTTATTAAAAGAACTAGCAACAGCTGGAAGTTTAAAAGAAAATAGGTTAGTTTTGCAGAGAAAAATAGATTCGCATAGAATCAATGAAAAAATAGAAGACTATGTTAAAGAGTTTGTAATATGTAAAGAATGTAAAAAGCCTGACACAGAGTTAATAAAAGATAAAGGTTTCTTATTCTTACACTGCTTAGCATGTGGAGCAAAACATCCTGTTAGATCAAAAATTTAATTTTTATTTTTTATTTGTTTAGAGAGAATCTTAGAATAGCTCCTATACCTCCCAAATTCCAAAACTGAACTCCCTCTTCTGTTTCATTAGATATTAGTTCTATCTTAACAGAAGTTTCTTCAGCTTTTTTTTCAAATTCTTTTATTTCAGACTTTTTAAGTTTTTTAGATAAAAGTAGAGTATCTACAATTCCATAATTTAAAGCTTGCATAACCTGGGTTTTTCCATATATGACTTTTTCTTTTTCTTTTCCTAGCATATTAAAAAATTTTTCTAAGATATTCTTTTCACGAATAATTTCTTGTCCTGCTAAAACATCTTTAGATGCTTCTACTAGAAGTTCTAAGCCATGCTCATCTGCGTATCCTATGTCTTTTATTGCGATTATTTTTTCTTTTAAAGCAGTTACTAATTGTCCTTCTTTTAAAAATTCTTCTTTTGTAGGTCCAGGACCTCCAATTAAAATTCCTTTTAGATTTTTTAGTTCAAAAAATTCTTTTTTTATTATCTCTGCTACTTTTCTATAGAACTCTTTTGCAAGCCCTTCTGTAATCCTATGGAATCTTTGACTAGATTGTCCTCCTGCTCTGATTTTTCCTGGAACAAAGGATTCTATATGCTTTAAAACCTGAATTTTTTTTCCTATTAATAATCCAATTGTTGCTTCTTTTCTCTCTATAACAACAAGTCCGTAAACTTCTTTAACTTTCAACATTTCTTCTAATGGTTCTAATACAAAGGTTTGATCGCATCTGTAAAGTCTTATATTTATTTCTTCAGGAGGCTCGAAAGCTTCTGTAACGAATTCGTTTTGGCCTTCTATCTGAGAAACATTTCCAGCAAAAAGAGCCAGGCCGTTAGGAGGTGTTTGCCTTATCTGTTTACAAACTCTTATTAAACTTTCTAGAGCATCCTGGACATTTTTTCGCGTTGTTGTTGATTTTATATTCGCTGCTGTAGACTTTTCTGCTTCTAACTGTTTTGTTATTATGTTAATATCCATTTTTTTTGGTACATAAACAGTTATAAGCTCTGTGTGCCTAGCTCTATAACTTTTCATTCTTTCAACGAATTCTTCTAAATTATATTTTTGTTGCTCGTTTAGTGTCATATTAATAATTTGTAAACTGGATTATTAAAGTTTGCTGATTGCTGTTTTTAATTTTTTTTGGTATGAATAAAAATTTAAAGAGTTTAGAAATAAGAAAGAAAAAACCAAAAGATTATAAATCTTTGAGCTAATTATTAATTATGGAAAAATTAACTTCAAGAGAAAAACAGGTGTTGACAGAACTTTTAAAAAATTGCAAAATCTCTGATCAGGAAATAGCTAGGAGATTAAAAACTTCTAGACCGACTGTTTTTAAAATTAGAAAAAGATTTGAAAGAGATGGTTTAATAAAAAAATATATTCCTGTAATTGATTTTGAAAAAATAAATCTGAATTTGCAGGCTGTTATTCTTTATAGGTGGAAAGATTATTCAAAAACAGAAGAGCTTGAAAAGACAATAAAATTTATTAAGGAATTATCAGAGGTGATTTTGTTTATTAAAGGAGAGGGTATGGGTAACAAAACTGATCTTATTATTTCTATACATGAGGATTTGAAAGATTACGAAAGGTTTATTAGAAAATTAAAATATCAATGGAGGGATAATGTTGAGAACGTAGAGGTTTTCCTTTCTTCAGTAGAGGGAGTATCAAAATGGTACGACTTACCATCTCCAGCATTACAAAAGATAAATGAAAAAATAATTTACTCAAAATGATTTCTTTAAAATTTATCCTAAATATCTTACTCTTCCTGGTTTAGGTTCATAAATAATTCCTTCTTCTAAAAGTTTTTGTATTTCTTCGCTAATTAGTTGTGGTTGGACTTTTATTTTCATAACTATTTCTTCTTTGTCTATGCCTTCGTTTGGCTCGTTTGATTTAATTAAATTTAAAATTTCGTCTTTTAGTGCTCTTATTTCTTGTTTATCTATGTTGTTCTGTTTATACATTTTTTCTATCTCGAGTTTTCTTATCAGAAGGTATCTTGGATCTTGTTTTTTTATTAATTCTGGGAGTATGTATATTTCGTTGTTAAAAAATCTTAAAAGACCTATGATTAACAGAGTATCTCCTTGAGTTATATCATCAAATTTGTTTATATCTTCTCCGAAAACTCTTGCTCTTATTTGTCCACTTCCGTCATCCAAAGTTATTGAAGAAAATCTTCTTTCTCCTTCACTTTTGAATTTATCAACGACATTAGCGATTATATTAACTCTAATAACTCTTCTGTTTCCTATTTCTATAAATTTTAGTTTCTTATTAATATCTTCGGATTCCTGAAAAATGGGTTTTCCAAAAAAAAGCTCGTTTATTCTTAATTTGTATGCAGTTTCTCTTTTTTTTTGTTCTACCATTCAATTAGAATTAGGGATTTGTTTTTAAATATTTATATTTTAGAAAATTATCTTGAACTTATATCTTGAATAAATCCGTGTCTAGGTTCGTAAATGTCTCCTTTTTCTTTTAACTTTTCTAATGCTTCTTCAAAATCCGTGTCTGATAAGTCTTTTAGTTCTTTTCTTAAGTTTTCAATAGGTATCTGTTTTCCATAAACTTCTTCAAGTTTTTTTATTGTTTCTTTTAAAAGAATTATTTTTCCTCTCTGGCTTGAAGAAACTCTTGTTGTAAACCTATCTATATCAAATCTTTTTGTTTGCGGGTCGTAGCCAACTTGCATTAAATAGTAGTTGGTTAATCTTATTGCAACTTGCGCATCTTCTCTGTCTACTGTTTGTGATAACCTTGATTTTGCATGCGCTTCTGCTAGCCTAACGAGTCCTTGTAGCTGTCGTGCTGAAATAGCTATAGAATTCGATTCTCCTGAAGATTGGAGATTTCTTAATTTAATATAATAGTTTTTTATTTCTTCTACTGCTTCATCTGTTAACCTTGGTTCTATTTTTTGTTTTGCGTATGCTACATATTTTTTAAAAAGATCTCTTTCTATAGGAACTTTTATGTCTTTTTTTTGATGTAAACTTAAGACATGGGTTGCAATCGCATCGTCTTGGTATTTGTTTGGCAAATCTCTTAAAACGAATATTAAATCAAATCTGTTTAATAAGGTTGGTGGGAGGTCTATTTGGTCAGTTACTGGTTGTGTTGGTTCGAATCTTCCGTATTTTGGATTTCCTGCTGCTAAGACAGAGGTTTGTGCGACAAGTGATGCTTGAACATTCGCTTTCGATATAGTTACTGATTGTTGTTCCAATGCTTCGTGCATAGCGCTTCTATCTTGTTCGTCCATTTTTTCAATTTCATCTATACATAATATTCCTTTGTTGCATAGAACCATTGCTCCTGCTTCCAATGCCCATCCTTTTAAAAATTCGTCTTTTACTACTGTTGCAGTTATGCCTGCTCCAGTTGCTGCTTTACCAACTATGTATCTTCCTTTTGGAGCTATATCTGATATAAATTTCAGAGCCATGCTTTTAGCTACACCAGGATCACCTATCAAAAACAAGTGGATATCTCCTCTTTGAACAGTTCCATCAAAAGATACCTTTCTTACTCCTCCGAACATTTGTAAAACTAAGGCTTCTTTTATTTCTTCATAACCCCATATACTTGGTGCTATGCTATCCCTTAATTTTTTAAACAATTCAGGATCTGAGGATAATTCTAAAATCTGAGTTTCGTCTTCTTCTGTTATTTCTAATTCTTCGTATGTAGATTCTAGAGGTATTATGTTGTTTACTTCTACTGCTAAATCGAATCTAGTTGAAATTGAGCCTGTTGGGAGAGGTATAGGAACTTCTTTTAAAATACCTATAACTCTTACTTTGCTTCCAGGTGTTGTTTTTTCTTCCATTATTGGCTCTACTAAATCCTCTTTTAAAAACGCGTTTATTCTTTGAGGTTGTTCTCCACCAACTAAAGATTCTGGAGGCTCTTCTATAACTAGTCTTTGAGCATCTACCATTGTTTTGCTTATCAGCCTAAATTGTCCTTTCCTTCCACATGAGCATCTGCTAGGCTCTCTGAATTTTTTTTCAATTTGTAAAACAGAAATAACAGTTCCGCAAGATGGACATTCGAATTTTGCATTAACTACTTGCGGTCTAACTGCAGAAGCTTGTCTTATAAGTCCATCGAAGAAAATCAGTTGATTTAAATGAGCTGCCCTTATTGTTCTTATTTTTACTTTTTGTGTCTCAGGCAGATCATTAAATCTAATGCGAGGGTTTTTTATTAGTCCTGTTTCTTCTAGTGCTGTTTCTAGGATTTGTAAAATTTCTTCTGGATTGCTTATCAAAGCCTCTGCTAAAATTGGAGATGTTGTTGATAGGTCTCTGAAATTAACAAATACAACTTTTCTGCCTTTTCTTATACTTTCTCCTATTTCTTTTCTATGAATGTCGAAAAAAGATTTTGCTTCTGTTATCAAATCCTCGTTTGTTCTTTTCTGCATTTTTAGCTAAAACAATTTTTGTTTATAAGTATTTATTTTAATATTGTCGAAATTATAAATTTTATTTGTTACTAAAAAGTTTATAAGATTAGACTTCGAGTTAAAAAGTTTTGTTAGATTTAATAGGTATAACTTGGTTATAACTTTTTGAGAATTAAGAAAATAAAAGAAATAATTCAATAACTAAAGCTAATAACTAAAAATTATCTTTTTTTGCATTGGTTTCTTTTATTTTTTTTATAAGTTGCTCCATAGAATCTTCCAATTGCTGGTTGTTTTTTGTTCCTGTGCATACTAGTTTTCCATTCGAAAATAGCAAGAAAGTTGCGTTAGGTTCTATAAGTTTGTAAACAAGCCCTGGAAATTGTTCAGGCTCGTATTCTGTGTTCTCGAGTTCTAAGGATAAGAAATTTAGATTTAAATTCATGTTTATATTTCCAGATGCTACTATATTCTGAACTGTTATTTTTGGTTTTTCTGTTATTTTTATGTTTATTTTTTTCAATATTTTTATTATTTGTTCTATAACTTCTTTTACTTGACTCAAAGATTTCGTTCCTGTGCAGACCAAATTTCCAGATGAAAAAACTAGAACTGCTGATTTTGGTTCTTTTATCCTTAAAACAAGTCCTGGAAACTGTTCTGGGTTGTACTCTATATTTGAAACAACCCTTGCTAATTTTGTTAAAGAGACCTCTTTTCCTAGGGAAGTTGTAGCAACTATGTTTTGAATTTTTAGAGAAGTTTTTTCTTTCATTTTTATTTATAAATCAATTGGATTTATAAAGCTTTTGTTTTTTATCGAGGATAAAAAAATCTTTCATGCTGTTAATATAATGTATATTTTTAATATTGAAAATTTTTTAAAAGATAAGAGAAGTAATCTCTTCATGCATAGAAGGATAGTTAAAAGTCCTAGATATTATATTATTGGCGATGTCTCTGCAACAAATATTTTAATTGGTGTTTATGAACTAAGAAAAGATGGACCTAAACTATTTATGAGAAAAGATTTTAATGGAAATGAAATTGAAAATTTTTATGAACAAGTTTTAGATGATATATTTAGAGTATCTCAAATTAAAAAAGAAAATATTGAAGCAATGGTTTTATCTCCCGCAGGCCCTATTTTAGACGGGAAAGTAAAAATGACTAATGCTAAATTTTCTATTGATTCAGAAAAAACTGGAGTCCCCACAGTGTTAATTAACGATTTTGTTGCTATTGCTTACGCTGTTGCTACTCTTGGTTTAAGAGGGGAATTAGAAAGTGTTAGGTTGCCTCATAGTGATGGTAGTTATGGTAAGTCTATTTCTTTTGAAAATATTTCTATCGAAGGTGCTGGAACTGGGCTTGGGGAAATCTCTTTACATTACGATTATGAAAAAAAATTATATTTTCCAAAACCAAAAGGATCTGAAGGAGGACATAAATTTTTACCTTGTCCTGATTTTTTTAGCGATTTAGAGACTGCTATTGCATTTCATTTGCAAACAGAATACGGTGGATATATTCCTCATAGAGAAGCGCTTTGTTCTGGAAGAGGAATTCAAAAGATTTTTGAATTTTTAAAGTCAATAAATATTTGGAGAACAATATCAGAAGGAAAAGAACTTTCTTTTGATAAAACACAGATAAGAGATTATTATGAAGCTAATGATAAAGCTGCAATAATATCTAAATTAGCTAAAAACTCTCCTAATTCTATTTTTGGAAAAACACAAAAAATATTTTATAGATTTTATGGAAGGTCTGGACATGATATGATTGTCCATGAAAATGCTTGGGCAGGGCATTATATTGCAGGAGGTGCAATGAGAAAAGATATTTTCCTTAATGAGGATTACAAAGATAAAACACTAAATTCTTTAGTTTTAGATTCTTATATGGAAGGTTTAGAAGAAGGCCCTACTCATAGAGATAAAGTCAACAACACTCCAATTACATTAATAACTGATGGCGAAGTTGGTATGAAAGGCGCATTGCAAGTTGCAATCACTCCTGAATATATGCAAAGGGAGGTGCATAGAAAATCAGTTTAATATAGCTGACAAAGTCAGGGAACTTGCAAAGTATTAAATTCTAACTAATACCCAGTTTTTAATTCCATTCTTTTGAATTCTGATTTTATTTCTTCAAGTGTTGCTATGTCGTTTAATCCTTTGTCAGGTCGTAATCTCTGAATTCTTGGAAATCTTAAAGCAAAACCAGACTCGTAATTTGGAGAAACCTGGATGTTTTGATAAACAACAGTTACTATTATTTCTGGTTTAACTTTAACTTCTCTGCCGCTTTCTGATATTATCAAATGTTTGAGTTTTTCAGATACCTCTTGAAAGGACAAACCTTCTTCTTTTTTTTCTTTTAATCCAGTAGATGCTTTTCCCACTTCTACTAATTTTTTGTTTTTGCTGTCATAGCAGGAAAGTGTAAAAGAAGAAAAAAATCCAGCTCTTTTTCCAGTTCCATATTCTGCGCTTGTTATAACTAAATCGAATTCTTTCTGTTGAGGTTTGTATTTTAGCATGTATCCAACTCTTGCTCCAGGTTTGTATTCTGAGTTTAAATTTTTTATCATTAATCCTTCCTGACCTTCTTTTAGTGCTTTTTCATAAAATTTTTCTGCTTCTTTTTTTTCAGAGGTTATTATTTGTTCTGCTGTCCTAATACAATATCTTTTTTCGTTGATTATCTTTCTTAGTATCTTTGTTCTCTCTTTGAAAGGTTCTTTTATTAAAGATTTTCCATTTAAATATAGAATATCAAAAACTATGATTTCTACTGGAAGTTCTTTTAGCATTTTTTCTATTCCGTATTTTCTTTTTATTCTCTGAGAAATCGCTTGGAATGGGAGATATTTCTTAGATTTTGAGTCATAACCAACTGCTTCAGAATCTATTATGAAAGTTTTTGCTTTTATATTATTTTTTACATACTCTATTACTTCTGGAAATTGTTTTGTTACTTCATCCAGCCTTCTTGTAAAAATTTTTATTTTTCCATCTTTGTCTTTGGAAATAAGCATTCTAAAACCATCGTACTTATATTCAAAAGCACACGGTTTTCCAGCTCTTTCAAAACCATCCTCTAGACTCTCTGCTTTTAAGGCAAGCATGACCTTCAGAGGTTTTCCTGGAATTAACTCTACTTCTTCTAAATATTTTATTCCTTTGCATGCTTTTTCAAAAATTTCTGCTAAATCGTTGGATTTGTCATAAGATGCTTGGACAGCTTCTATGTTTTCTTTGTTTTTTTCTAGACATGCTTCAACTATAGCATCCCTTATTGTTCCAAAACCTATACCTATTCTTAAATCGTTCAGTAAAGTTCTTATTATGTATTTTGATTCTAATGGAGAGGATGATGTTAATAGTTCGGATATTAATAAAATCTTTTTTTCTATAGTCCCTTTTCCTGTTAATTCTGGAAGTTTTTTAAGATTTTCTAAAACTTTTTCTGTTGTTAACTTAGATGAAAATAAAGAGTTTTGTTTTTTTTTGGAAATTATTTCAAATGCAACTTCTCCTAAATCTCCTATTTTTTTCCATTTGTTTATTATTTCTTCTGAAGAAATTCCGCTTATTCTTTCCAATGCTTTTATGCAGAGTTTTTCAGAAATTCCGAATTCTTTTTCAGAATAATCAGGAAAAGCTTTTCCTTGAATCAGATAAATTATCTCTTTGTTTTTTTCTTTTTTTATCTTTTTTAAAAAATTCGCTAGGATTTCTGTTTTTTTTAGTCTGGATGGATTTTTTTCAAGTTCTTCATAGATTTTGCAAAGTTCTGAATATAACATTTGAATCCTCTTTTTGGTCTATTTTATAATTATTTTTGAATAATTAAACTTTTCTAATTATTTTCCTTTTCTGTTCCAAGCCCTTAAACTAGGTCTAACTTTCATTTCTTTAGATTTTTTTCTTAAACCTCTTGATTTTTTTGCAGCAGAAGTTAAACCTCTATAAACTCTTCCTTGATTTTTTTTTGAGCATATCCAGTTTATAGTTGGGTCGTTTTTTATCTCTGGTCTAGAATAATCTACTAAAATAACTTCGAAAAAATAATGTTTTCCGTCTTTTCCTACAGGATAGCTATTTAAGACTTCTAAATTTGGAAATTTTTTTTGCGCCCTTATCTCTGCTAACCATCTGTAATTCATTTTAAGAACTTTTTTCGTTGTTTGTTTCCTAGATTTTCTTCCTTTTCTTGGTTTTTCTCTTTTTTTCCCTCCTCTTTTAATTCTAACTCTCACAACTACGAATCCTTTTTTTGCTTTGTATCCCAAAGAACGAGCTTTGTCTAATCTTGTTGGTTTTTCTATTTTTTTTATTGCGTTGTCTTTTCTCCACTCTATTGTTAGTTCTTTAAAATTTTCTGGATTTTTCCATGCTTCTCTTAAATAGTGATAAAGTCCTTGTGTCATAAACTTTTAATATAAAGATGATTTAAAAAACTTTAGTTTTTTATGCTGCTTGTTCAATAGCCTTTGTTAATGAAGAACTGAAAGTTAAGTTCATAGCTAATTTACAAAAATTTAAATAAGTTTTTGTATTGGTATTTTTGATGAGGCTGTAGCTCAGTCTGGTTAGAGCACTGCTCTGATAAGGCAGGGGTCCCAAGTTCAAATCTTGGCAGCCTCATGTCATTAAGGTTTTAGAAATTCGTAATTAAATTTTTAGAGATTTTTAGTTTTGAAAAGTTTTATTTTGCTTTTAACTCTAGAATTAGGTTTTCGTTCTTTAAAGAGTATTTTATTATTGGTAATTTGACGTTTATTGTTTTAGAATATACTTTATCTTTTGAAATAGCTTTTATTTCTATAGAATTTTCAAGTTCGTTAACAAGTATATCGTTGATGTTTTTAACTCCAGGAACTTCGAATTCGTAAATTATTTTTTCTGAAAATCTTTTCATTTTAGAAACAGGTTCTTTTCTTGGAAGTGTTGCGAGTTTTTCTTCTTTTTCTTTTGAGAGCTTATTAAAATTGTTTGTTCTCTTAACTTTCTCTTTATTTGGATTTTGTGGAAAAATTCTCTTTCCATTTACAAAGAATTTTATGTCAAGGTTTGGAGAATCGGTAGAAAGTTTTGGTTTTGTTTCTGGATTGAAATCTCTTATGTGTTTTTCAATAATTTTTTCACTTATTTTTAGAGCAGCGTTAAAAATTTTGTCTAAAGAAGCGTTGTTTAAAAAGTTCTCGAAATTTTTGTCATTCGCGAAATTTTCGTTTAGAAAATCATTTTTTCCTAAAAGACCATAATCGCTATCCTCGTATAGCGAAGTCTGACTAGAACCGCAATAAGGACAAAAATCGAATTTTTTATCTATTTTCTTTTTACATCTATTGCATGTTTTCTTAAACATCTTTACTGATATTTTTAACAATCATGGTTTAAATATTTTTTGTTTTTTATTGTTGAGGGTATAAATAATTCATGTAACTTTCGATTAATTTTAAATAGTTGTTTTTTTTTAATTTAGGATGGTAGAAAAAACAAAAGAAAGTATTAAAGAGAAAATAAAAGAAGAGAGTAAAGAAATGCTCGATAGGTTTGCTAAAGCATTGGAAAAAGTAGAAAACGAATTTGATTATGATTTTTTTGTGGAAAGGGAAAAGTTCGAGAGAGAAGAAGGGGGATGCGAGGAGTATGAAGCTAATTTTAAAAAAATGATGTTGGAAAATTCTCCGAAGCATGATGATAATTTTGTAATAGTAGAAAGAAAATCTTGGTAATCTAGAATGAAAAATAAAAAAATTATTGATTTAAGAAAAAAAATAGACAAGATAGATAGAAAATTGTTTAATTTGTTAGAGAAAAGATTGGATTTATGTAAAAAAATAGCAAAAGAGAAAATAAAAAATAATTTTAAAATAAAAGATTCTAAAAGAGAGAAAAATTTAATTAAAGACAAAATAAGAAATTTTAATTTAAGAAAAGAATTCATTAATAAAATTTATAAGATAATTTTTGATGAATCAAAAAATTTGCAAAAAAATGAAAAAATCCTATAGCCTTAGGAATTTGATTATTGGTTTAAGAGAGAAAAGTTATTCCAAATTGAGATGTTTAGAGAGATGTTTGAATGTTTTTGATGAAATTTTTAAAATTTGGAAAAGCGAGGATGTAAAAAAAGATTTTTTTTATGTTAAAAATTTGTTTGATGGATTGTTGGAAGACCTTAAAAGTTATCCTGGTATTGAAAGCTATAAAGAAAAATACGAAGAGCTTGTTAAAAATTATGGAATAGATACTAGGTTGGAGTTTGATGTTAATTGTCTAATTGAGGTTAGATCAAAGATTTTTTGTTATCAGAAAAAACCAGAAGAATCAAAAATTAATCATAAATCTAAAACAACAAAGAAAAATAAAATTTCTTTTCCTCTATCAGAAGAAGATTTTCCTAGGCATTACATAAAGGTTCATGAATGTGGACCAGAGGTTGAAGAGATAGTTTTTCTAAATTATCCTTATAGTTTAAGATGATAAAAGAAAAATTAAAATTAATAAGAGAAGGCAAGTTAAGTGCTGAAAAAAACATAAAAAATTTTCTTGAAAAAATAAAATTTGAAAATAAAAAAATAAATGCTGTTTTGCACATCAATGAAAATTCTTTAATTCAGGCTATGGAAATAGATAAAAAAATCAGAAAAGGTGAGCATGGCAAACTTGCAGGTATAGGTTTTTTAGTTAAATCTAATATAAATGTGTGTGGCTTAATTTGCAATTGTGCGTCTAAGACCTTAGAAAATTACAGGTCTGTTTTTAATGCAACAGTTATACAGAAATTGTTGAAGGAAGATGCTATTGTTCTTGGTATGACTAATATGGATGAATTCGCATGTGGTTCAAGTGGAGAAACTTCTGCTTTTGGTATCTGTAGAAATCCTAGGGTTTTAGATAGGATTCCTGGAGGAAGTTCGAGTGGAAGTGCGGCTTCTGTTGCAGCAGGGTTTTGCGATTTTTCTTTGGGAAGCGATACAGGTGGAAGTATAAGAAATCCTGCTTCTCATTGTGGAGTGGTTGGTTTTAAACCAAGTTATGGAAGTGTATCGAGATACGGTTTGATAGATTTGTCCATGAGTCTGGATCAAATAGGTCCAATAACTAATTCTGTTGAAGATTCAAAAATAGTTTATGATATAATAAAAGGAGAGGATGAAAAAGATGCTGTTTCAAGAAATTTTTCATCAAAGCATAATATTTCAGATAAAAAAAGTTTTGATATAAAAATCGGGATTTTGGAAATAAATGCTGATAAAAAAATATGGGAGCTTGTACTAAAAAGAGTAAAAGAGGTTTGTAAAATAAAATCTTGGAATTTTTATAATGTTAAGCTTAAATATGTAGATTTAGGTATACAGACTTATTATCCTATAAATTATGTAGAGTTTTTTTCTGGAACAAGAAAATTTGATGGAAGAAAATATGGTTTTAGAATAGAGGAGTTTTGTGGAGAAGAGGTTTTAAGAAGAATTCTTGGGGGAATGGAAATATCAAAAGCAGAGTTTGCTGGAAAATATTATAGGAGAGCTTTGAAGGCAAAAAAAATTATAGAGAAAGAGTTTTCAGATGCGTTTAAAAAATATGATGTTTTGGTCGTTCCTACTGTTCCAAGATTGCCCCATAGATTCGGTGAGAAAATTTCTTTTGAAGATATGTATAATTACGATTCTTTGACTGTTCTTGCTAATCTTGCTGAAATTCCAGCTATCTCTATTCCATGCGGAGATATAAATAATGTTCCGGTTGGAATGCAGATATTGGCTGGTGTTGGAGAAGATGATTTTTTATTGGATATAGCTAAAGAATTTGAGTTAGAAAAAATTTGAGTTAAATAAAAATTAGGATGAATAAGGTAGATGAAGTTTTTTGTAGTTTTTAATGTTCTTTTTGGTTTTTTCACCTAGGAATATGTTTTTGAGTTCTTCTCTTTTTTTGTATGCTATCCAGCTTAATATTCCGAGTATTATTACTATAAACATCAAAATCCAGAAGTTTGGTTTTTTTATAGGTATTATTCTTCTTATTTTTATATAAAGAGGTTCTTTTATTTTTATTGGAAAGTTTTCTGAAAATGCATTTCTATTGTTTATTAAAACATTAAAAGTTAGATTATAGGTTCCTTCTTTTATGTCTTCTTTTGGACTTCCTAGCATTTCAAATGTTGCTTTTTTGTTTTCTATTTTGTTTATCATGTAATCGTTGAAGTTAAAATGAGTAGAGTTTACTTTGAAAATTATATTTTGTAGATTTTCTGTTGCGAAAAAATTTACTTTAATTGGAATTTTTTGTTCTTTTTCAATTGCTTCTGGAGAGATTAATACTAAAGAGTAAGGTTGTTTAGATTTTATTATGCAGTTTTCAAAAATTTCTTCTTTTGCTGTGCATGCTGGACATTCTAGGCCACATGCTATGAATCCGTCTTCGCTCCATTCGCTGCATAAATTCTGAGAGAACCTTTCGCAGGTTCTTACTTTCCATGTGTAATAATTGCAACTAAAAACATCTTCTGTTTGGGGTGATGTTGCGTTTGTTAAATTTTTTCTTTCTTTGTTTATTATACCAAAATCGTATTCGTCGTAGGTCTCGTCTCCGTCAGGATCTGTTCCTGAAATCCAACTCAAGGAAACTTTTCCTGGATTTGTATCTAATTGATCTGTTAAATTGGGTTTTGATGGAGGCAGGTTTCCTACGTTGAAACTATCGCTTACCCAATTCGAACAACAATACTGGTTACAGGTTCTTACTCTCCAGTTATGTTGAGAAAAACTTAATTCTTTTACATCTATTTTTTTTGTTCCTGGGTTGTTGTTTTTAATTACAGATCCTGAATCTATTTGGAATTCATCAAATGTTGAATAACCTTTTTTGTCTGCATATGAAGTCCATTCCAATTCAACATTCGTGTCATGCGTGTTTGGTTCATCTTTCAGAGTTGGTTGAGGTGGAGGAAGGCAGATTAAAACATCGACTCTTGCTGCTTGAAATTCGTTTGCAGTTCCTTTTGCACTTCCGAATTCTAATCCAAGGGGAGTCATTTTTTCTGCATAGACTGTTAGTGTTTCGAATTTAGGTAAATTTAAATTAGCAACAACATAATAACCAGTAGATTCTGTTTTTGTTTCTTGAGAACATGAAACTATACATCTATCAACAGTTGCTATAACTTTCGCATCAGCTACATTTCCACCTTCAGTGTTTTTAACATAACCTTCAGAAGTTCCTACATAAACATCAGCTTTTATTAAAAAAAAGTTTAATATTACAAATGTGAAAAAAACAAAAAAAATTGGTTTGAACTTTTTTTGTAACATTTTAAGTTTTGTATTCTATAATAGAGTTGTTTTCCATATAAATAAATTGCCCTTCTCCTTTGTTTATTGTTTTGAATGGTTTTTCTATGGATCTTTTGCTGTAAATGTCAAATTTTTGAGAAGTAGTGTTCCATTTCATTATGTACCTAAAGTTTTCATAAACATTTTTTAATACCTCTTCTATTGAAGTTGAAAAACCTAATTGGTAACTTGGAGCAGTCCATCCTCTAACTAAATATCTTTTTTCATCTCTTACTTCATCACCTTTTATGGATATGTTTGCTTCTTCATACATGTAAATAAAATAACTTTCATTGTCATCTAATTTTGTGAATGGTTTTTCTATGGATCTTTTGCTGTAAATGTCAAATTTTTGAGAAGTTGTGTTCCATCTCATTATGTATCTGAATTTGTCTTTTAATGGAGAAAAAACTTCTTCTAGGTCTGTATTTCTTAAATTTTTGCAAAATGAAAAAAGGTTCCATCCTTGTTTGAAATACAAATTGCATTCAGAATCTTCTAATTCTACTATTATTCTTCCTTGGTCTGAAGAGTTTATTAATTGAAAGTTCCTTGAAAGGTTTATTAAAATAAAAAATAATATCAACAAAAAAACTCTTTTTTTCATAATTTTTAAAATTTTTTTTAATTTATAAGCTTTTTTAATTATTCTATTTTGTATGTTTTTAATTGAAAATAATAGAACGAGAGTTTGTAATTTGTGGAATTATAAATATTATTTAAAAAATTCAACTGGTTTTATAAAGAACTAATTTTGTAAATAGATATAATTTATGAGTTTTATCAATGTTGAAAACGCGGATTTAAACCTTTCTAGTAATTAACAAAAAATTTATAAATATGCATTTTGTAGTTATTAAATGGAAAAAGGGGAAGGGTTTTATAGTCAAAGTTTTTTGGGACAGAAAAAAGAGGAGGGCAAATTAAAAAAATTTGATAAAGAAAAAAGTATTCCTATTACATGGTTCGTTTTGACTATAATTTTGGTTGTTGTTTTATCTTTTTTAATAAGTGCTTTTGTTTTGAACATGTACGCTTCTGCGAATAATTATTCAAGTGATTCTGGGAAAATAATAGTTCAAGTTCAACCAACTATTGATACATCTTCTGGTAAAATTGTTGTTGAAGTAAAAGATGAAAAGGAGGTGAAGAATGGCAGCAGTTAAGAATTTTTTGATTTGGAGTATAGTAGTTTGTATAGTTGCAGCTGTGTTAACTAGTTACTTTACTATTTCTTATTTTATGAAACCTGTTTTATTGTCAGGTCAGCAAGGTCAAATTCAGGTTAGTGGATTGGAATCTGCAATTTATAATGTAATAGTTGTTGATCCTAGTGTTAAAGTTGGAATTAGCGATACAGTTACATTTTCAAATGTTGTGAGGGGTCAATCTTATGAAACTGATTTATCTCAATATACAACAGATAAACCATATCCTTTTTTAATAAGGAATGAAGGAACAGATCCTGCTGATGTAAAAGCTTATGTAACAAATAATCTTTTTAGTGATTCTCCATTTACAGGTGTTTATAGTGATGTTGGTTATTGGGTAGAACAAGCAATGCCTGAAGGAGGAGGTAGTGGTGCATGGGCTACTATAGATGCATGTTCAGAGCAGTGTTTCGAATCTACTCCATGTAGTTATGGAAGCAATTGTAAACTTCCTTTGGGAAGTAGTAATGCTGTTAGGATAGTAAAAGCTCTTAAAAAAGATGATCCAAATGACGAGTTTTTGTTGCATATAAAGTTCAGTGTTCCACAGAGCGAACCTAGCGGAACTAAAAGCACTACCTTGGTTGTTATAGGAGGGGCTGTTACTCAACCATAAATTTTTATTTAAATTCCTTTTTTAAGTATTTAGGAATAGTAAAAAGTTAAAAAAGTTTATTTTAATAGTTTTAAGAATTAAATTTAAGTTCAATAATTATGCATAAAGATGTAGATTTTGATAAAAAAATGGTTTTTGATTTTTATAGGAAGTTTTTTTTTATTCTAATTCTCTTTATAGTTATGGATTCTGTTTCTGGTTTAGGTGTTTCTCCTGGTTCTTTTAATATAAATTTCGTTCCTAATCTGACAACTAGTTTTAATATGAGTGTTGTTAATTATCCTCCTAAGGACCAGGATGTTGAGATTTATGTTGGTTTAACACAAATAAACGAAAGTGTTGTTGATGAATTTAGGGATATTGTTAGTTTAGAAAAAAGGAGTTTATCATTTAATAAAAATGAAAATATTAAAAAAGTTAGAGTTGATTTAAGATTTCCAGAAGGTTTTAGTAGAGCTGGTTTGTATGTTATAAACATAGGTGCTATGCCTGCTATAAGTGGTGGAGAGGGATTGAACATAAGAGCTGGTAATGAAATCAGCATATTTGTTAATGTTTCTGATGTTTATGTTTCTCCAAGATTTGCTAAAGTTAGGAAGTTAAAAGTGTTAAATATAGATGCTAAATCTGTAAAAAAAGGTGAAAGAGCTAATATAACAATTTTAGTTAAAAGCGAATCTGATGTTGTTTTGAAAAATGTTTCTGCGAAAATAAAGTTAATTCAGAATGGTAGAGAAATAGGAGTTATAAGAAGCAACCAAGTAGAATTAAATCCTGGTGAAGAAAAAAATCTTAGTATTTCTTTTAATAGTTCTATTGTTTCTAGTTCTTTTTTGGTTTTGGATGTAGAAATTTTTTATGATTCTAATTCTATTAAGATGCAAAGTGCTCTAAATGTTTTTCAGGAAAATCAAGGAAGTTTAAATGTGGAAAAGGTTAAATTCGGATTTTTGTGGTGGATTCTTATTGTGATAGTTGTATTTATTATAATCCTTATTTTGTTTTTTTTATGGAAAAGAAGAAAAAACAGAAAAGAAGAGGAAGAACAAGTTAGAGTTGAGCAAGAAATTTTTTTTGATAAACAAAATTTTAATAAACCAAACTCTAACAATATTAACAAAATTTAACAAAATGTTCTTATTTTTAGTGAATTAGTTTTGAAATTTTTGTTTTTAAAAGTTTAAGAAAGATTTTTAATGTTCGTTGATTTAAAAATTTCGATGTCAAACTAATTTGATTAAATGAAATGAAAGATAAAAAAATAAAAATTTTTAATAGGAATGTTATTGTGTTATTTTTTGTTTTGTTGTTAGTTTTTTTGTTTTTTTCTTTTTTTGCGAAAGATTTTTTTGAAAAAGGTTTTATTGAGGGAAATTTAATTCATTCACAAAATTTGGATGTTTTTTTTAGAGTTAGTGATGAAAGAGCAATAGGGATTAATGTTGATAAGGGTTCTTTAAATTTTGGAACTTTGGGAAAAGGAAATTTTGCTGAAAAAAAATTGACAATATTTAATCCTTATAATTATTGTGTTGAAGTTAATTTAACTAAAAGTAAAGATGTTAACGAATTTTTATTTTTGGATGAAGAGAATTTTGTTTTGAGACCTTATGAATCAAAAAAAATTTTCGTTGTATTAAATGTTCCGCAAAATATTAGTGTTGGTAATTATTCTGGTTTTTTAAAAGTTGATATGAGAAAAATTTTTAATATAAAATGTTTGCACAAAATTTAGATTTTTTGTCTGGTTTATTTTTGTCTTATTATAGAGGCGTTAGATAAATGCTATATTTCAGAATTGGCTTACAAATTTATCTAATTAAATTTTTAAAGTTTGTAGAATATGTATAGAAGAGGTGTGTTATGAAAAAATATATTTTTTTTGTTATTGTATTAGTTATCCTAGTTTTTTATTTTGGTAAAAGTTTTTATTCTAAGAATTATTTTAAAAAAGAAATGGGTAATTGTTCAGTTATAGTTAAAAACGAAGGAAACAAAAAAATAGACATAGTTTTTTTAAGCGATAATGTTGGGAAAGAAGATATCAAAAAAGAGATAGATTTTTTTCTTGATTCTTATCCTTACTCTGAAAACAAAAACAAATTTAATTTTTTTTATGCTGGTGAAACTAGTTGCAAGGTAATCAACGATTTTGTGTTTTGTTATTCTAAAGATGCTTTAAAAAAAGCAGCGCACTGTCCAAACGATTACATTGTTGTTTTGTCAGATCAAACACCTGCTGTCAGGAGCAGTGCTTATCTTAATTTCATAAGTTTAAATGTAAATCACCCGAAGAATGTTTTTTTGCATGAATTTGGCCATGTTTTTTCTAATTTGGCTGATGAATATGTTTATTCGATTATACCAAAAGGATCTGAAAATTGTAAAAAAAAGTGCGAAGAATTTAATAATTTAGGAGGGTGTTTTAAAGGTTGTAGTGAAGATGGTTATTTTAGGTCCATGGAAAATTCAGTTATGCGAACATCCAAATCTAAAGAATATGGAGAGTTTAATAATTTAATAATAAATAAAAATTTACAAAAATATGGGTAAAATGAAATTAAAAAAATTTTTTTTGTATGCAATTTTTTTTGCAGTTGTTTATTCTTTATTTTCATTAGGAAATTCTTATAGTAATGATTCGAGTATTGAAAATAGATACCTATTTTTGGAATTCTATTACAAAGATGGAAATTTCAGTCTTGTTAACAAAACTTTGGAAAGTGGTTATTATCCTAATTCAGAATTTTATGGAGAGTACAAAATAAAAATTTTTTCAGAAAACAAAGAGTTATATTCAAATTATTTTGATCCTTCTGTTATTTTTAGTGATGATTTTAGTAAAGAAGTAATAGAAGGTGGTGTTTTGAAGTTGAACGAAAGCAATTTTTATTTGGTTTTGCCTTATTTTGATGAGGCAGAGAAAATAGAAATTTTAAATTCTAATAATGAGAAAATTTTTGAAAACGAGGTATACGATGTTGGAGCAGAATCTTGTAGAGTTCAATAAGAAAGCGCAGGTTCAGATTTTTGTAGTAATCTTTTTAATAGTTATATCTTTAGTTGCTGTAATTTTAATTTTTAATTTAAGTTACAAAATAATAAAAAAATCACCTCAAGATTTTTGTCCATCTTTTTTGAATTCGGTTTCTATAAAAAAAGCTTGTTATCTGAATAACGAGGAGGTTAAAATAATATTGAAAAGAAATTTTAATTATGATTTTAAAAAAATTAGAGTTTTGTTTAATCCTTCTAACAGCATTTGGGAAATTTCTGGAAAAAAATGTAAAGATGTTAGGTTAGAAGAAAAGAATTATGGAAATTTTTGTAGTGTTATTTTAGAAGGAGAGGAAAAGTCTTATGTAATTAATACAACAGATTTGGGAAAACAAGAAAAAATTGTTTTGTTTGTAGGTGATGAAAAGTTCTGTTTTGTTGAAGAAAAAATAATAGAAGATAGGTGTTAATTGTTCAAAAGGTTTTAGATTTGGTAAAAAGTATATTAAAAGTGTTTATGTTTCTTTGGTTTGTTCACTATTTAGAAAATTCAATGTTAGGGATTCTAACTGGAGATCTTAATAACTATACGAATCGTATTAAAAAAGTGCAATTTTTTTTAGAAAATCTTTGTTTAAAAGAATATCTTTGTTTAATTTAGCATATCCCAAAATTCTTAGTTTTTATGAGCTTTTATTACAAAATAAAGACCTGAACACTAAAAGTTATATTTAAAAAGATGAGTTGTTTTGAAATTAAATGAAATATAGGAATTTAGAAATATTATGGTTGGGTCATGCAGGTTTTTTGATTAAAAGCGATATTAATGTGTATATAGATCCTTTTAAATTAAACAGGGATGATGAAAAAGCGGATCTTGTTTTAATAACACACGGTCATTATGATCATTGTTCAGTTGAAGATGTAAAAAAAATAATAAAGCATGGAACTAAAATAATAGGGCCTATAGACATTTTAAGTCAGACAAGGCAGATAGAGGATGGGATTGATTTTGATATTGCGAGTCCTGGAAAAACATTAGAGTTTAAAGGTATCAAAATACATTGCATTGAATCTTATAATTCAGACAAAAGGTTTCATCCTAAAAACGAAGGTTGGGTTGGTTATGTTGTAGATTTTAAAGGAACTAAAATTTACCATTCTGGTGATAGTGATTTAATTCCTGAAATGAGAAATGTGAAATGCGATGTTGCTCTTTTACCTGTTGGTGGGAAGTTCACAATGAATTCTAATGAAGCTGCTCTTGCTGCTGGAATAATAAAACCTGATTTAGCAATACCAATGCATTGGGGTTCTATTGTAGGAAGTGAAAGTGATGCAAAAAATTTTGTTTCTAATTGTAAATTAAAAGGAATAAATGCTGTTGTTTTAGAAAAATTTTCTTAGTGTTTTTATTTTATATGTTTTGGTTCTCTGAATTCTTAAGTCGAATGTTGATATAAAGGTTTTAAGCACCAGACTAATTTTTAGCAATAAGCTCTGCCTGTTTCAGCACAGTTTCTGTTGCAGACTTTTGTTACTTCTTCAAAACCAACACATCTTCAGTAAATCCGTATTAGAAAATATTTACTAAACATTTTTAAACTCCTTTTTATTAAATAAAACATGAAAAATAGGGGATTAATTGTAGGCATTGTAATTGTTTTAATTGCTGTTGTTTTAATCGGAGGTTTAACTTTTTATATTTTAGCCACTAAAACTTCAATTAAACTTAATAATATAAATAACAACCCGCCTTCTTCAAACACTCAGCCTTCAACAAATACTAATCCTCCTGAAACTAACAATACAAATACAGAAATATCATCGACTCCAAAAACTTATGATGTTGAAATAAAAGACTTCGCATTTTCTCCAAGCACTTTAACAATTAAAAAAGGCGATAGTGTAAAATGGACAAATAAAGATTCTGTAAGGCACACAGCAACATCTGATGATGGAGTGTTTGACTCGCCTCTTTTATCAGATGGTGAAAGTTTTACATTTACATTTAATGAAGCAGGAGAATTTTTATATCACTGTAGACCGCATCCATATATGAGGGCAAGAATAATTGTAGCTTAACCAAAAACATGAAACTCAACCAACTTCTTCCAAAAAATAAAATAAATTTGGTATGGACTCTGCTTATTGCCTTGCTTATTATCTTTCTTGCAACAGGAATAGATTATTATATCCACACTTTAGAGGAAGAATATGCTGTTCCTTCGCAGTACTTCATAAACAAAATAGTTTATGGAGGATTATATATTTTTATAATCTTGATTATTTTCAGAAAACTACATCCAAGCAATAAAGCAATAATAGCTGCTTTAGCAACAAGCCTTTTATTAGAAGTAAAATACACTATTCAAGGTTATCCAAAATCGTTCTTAATAATTTTTGTTTTTATCCACTTCGGAGCTATTCTGATCCCAGCCTGGATTCTTCTTTGCATGTTTAATAAATATATAAAATAAAAATTTATTCTATATTTTTCTCGTACAATCGATTATATTCATTTTAGTATATAAACATTGTTCTTACCTAACAGAATTTTATCAAGAATTACATAATTTCATTAATAAACTAAAGCTCTAGTAGAGCAACGCCTTCTAAAGTAGCAGATATAAAAATAGGATTTAAGAAATAGGTGGTTAAGCTTACTCAACAGAGCCTTAATTACTAGAATACTAAAAAAGATGCAATTTTAAAACACTCTTTAATATAACAGCTCACTATTATTAAATTGGATATTTTCTACTTTCTATTAATATTTGTTTAATTATAAAGCTCAAATCTGTGCAGAGTTAATTTCTCAGGTGTAATTTTACAAAATATGTAATAGCGCCTTGATTATTTTATGCGATCAAAATTTATTTCAGAATCATGAATACACATAAAAGTCTAAATTATTTAGTTAAATATTTAAAGAAAAGTTTTTTTAAAATTAAATGGAGTATTCATGGTTAATTTATGCTGTTTTGTCTGCTTTTTTTGCAGGAGTTGTTTCTATATTTGGCAAAGTTGGTCTTAGGGATGTGGATCCTAATATTGCGAGTTTAATTAGAGTTTTTGTTATGTTTGTTTTTTTGTTAATCATCGTTATGTTTCAAGGAAAATTTTTGGAGTCTGTTAATTTTTTTTTGAATAAAAAAGGCATGTTTTTTATTGTTCTGTCAGCTATTGCAGGAGCTCTTTCATGGATTTTTTATTTTTTTGCATTGAAAATCGGAGAAGTTACAAAAGTTGTTAGTATAGATAAGCTTTCTATTGTTTTTGCTGTTGTTCTTGCTTTTGTTTTTTTGAATGAAAAAATTAATTTTAAAACAGGGTTTGGATTATTAATGATGATAATCGGAAGTATTCTTGTATCTATTAATTAAAATGAAAATTTCTGATGATTTTTTGTTGAATAAAAAAAAGCAGCTTTCTAGAAAAGATAGTTCTAATATCGGTGAATGGGATGAAAAAATCAAAGCTCTTTGTGAAAAAATAAACAACAAGGAAAATTATTATACGACTAGTTCGTGTTCTGGAAGGATTGTTTTGTTGAAATCTTCTGATAAAAAAATAGAGAATGCTTTTTTGTTTCGTTCTCATGAGAAATTAGTTTTTAAGGATTTTAAAAAAGTTTTAAAAAAAATAGATTACAATGGTATTGTTGAATTTCAGCAAACTCCTTGCATACTTCATGTTGCATGCAGGACTATTGAAGATGCTTTTGAAATCGTGAGATTAGCTAAACTTGCTGGATGGAAAAGAAGCGGAATAATGAGTGTCGATAAAAAAAATAGAAGAGTAATGGTGGAATTGCATTCTACTGAAAGCATGAGTTTTCCTATAATGCATAAAAAAAATCTTTTGGTTAGCGAGGATTATATAAAAATTGTAATCTGTATTGCAAATTCTAAGTTGGAGAGAGTTTGGAAAAAAATCAAGAAATTAGAGAGTTTTTTGTAATTTTTTATATTGTGAATTTTTTTGCAAATTTTTAGAGCAGAAAATTTTATAAATTTTAAAGACTTAATTTTAGTATGAATGAAGTTTTTGAAGAGAGAAAGGAAGATGAAAGGTTTTTGATTTTTAGAAAAGAGCCTGGAATAGAATACGAATTTTTTAGAGAAGAAGTTGAAAATTATGGTTTTGAAGAAAGAAGAGATTTTGGATTAAGAGAGAGAAAATGCGTTTTAAGGAAAGATAGAAATTCTGGAAGAATAATAAGTTACACTTATTTTTTCGATTGATTTCTTCGATTGATTTATAATATTTTTTTCAAATATGAAGGTTATTTTTTATTGATGCAGAAAACTAATAATTAAAATATTTTTAATTCTTCTAATTCAGGTGAAAAAATTTATATTTTATTTTATCGGTTAGTTTTTTCTTGTTTTTTTAATCAATTAAATTTTTAAGATTTAATATTAGAAGATGCAAAAAGGAACAATTTAGATGAAAAAATTTAGATGAAAACAATATCTTTAGATTTATTCCTGCATGAACAAATTCAGAATATCTTAAAATATTAAAAATTTCGAGAAAAATAAGATGGAAAATGAAAATTTCGTTTTTTTTAGTAGTAAATATATACTGGATAAGATATTTTGGGTTTCGGAAACATTTTTAAATAATGCTTATTTAATTTTTTTTATGATAAAATTGGTGATAGGATTGAAAGGAGGTTCTAGAAAATGGTTTTGGATTTTGCAAGAGAAGCGATAGATAATGCAGAGACACATAGCATAAACTTTGATGATTTAAAAGCAGGAAAGGCTAATATAAAAGTTTTTGGAGTTGGTGGTGCTGGATGTAATGCTATAACATGGTTGTTTAACAAAGGGATAAACGGAGCTACTATTTATGGTATGAACACTGATGCTTTGCATTTAAGCATAACAAAAGCTGATGATAAGATTTTGATTGGTAGGGAATTAACAAGAGGTTTGGGTGCAGGAGGTAAAGCAGAGATAGGAAGAGAAGCTGCTAAAGAATCAATATCAGAGTTAAAAAAAGCTGTTGCTGGTGCAGACATGATATTTATTCTTGGTGGAGAAGGAGGAGGAACAGGTACAGGAGCTATGCCTATTTTAGCTCAGGTTTCAAAAGAAACAGGTGCTGTTGTTATAGGTGTTGTAACAATGCCTTTTGAATGTGAAAAAGCTAGGATAGATAAAGCTGAATTTGGTTTGCAAGAATTAAGAGAGCATGTTGATACTGCTATTGTTATTGATAATAATAGGTTGGTTGATATTGCAGGACAATTACCTATACAACAGGCTTTTGCAGTTGCTAATGAATTAATAAGTACAATGATTAAAGGTATTGTAGAAACAATAACTCTGCCAAGTTTAATTAATCTTGATTATGCAGATGTTTCAGCAATAATGAAAAAAGGAGAGGTTGCAGTTATTGGTATAGGAGAGTCTGATACTACTGATAGGGTCCAAGAAGCTGTTAGGCAAGCCTTGACACATCCATTGTTAGACGTGGATTATAAAGGCGCTAACGGTGCTTTAATTCATATAACATGCGGACCTGATATGAAATTAGAAGAGTTTAGTCAGATAGGTAAATTAGTGACTGATAACATTGCACCTGAAGCTCAAGTAATCATAGGAGCAAGAATAAACAAAGATTTTGGTGGAAGAGTTAGAGTTATCACTATAATGACTGGTGTTTCAAGTCCTTATGTATTGGGTAAACAGAAATTTAGAGAGTATGAGACAAAAGCAATAAACAACGAGTTTTCAGATTTAGGAATAGATTTTGTTAGGGATAAGTGGTAAGTGTCTAAACATCGATTTTTGGAAAAGGTTTTCTTAATTTGTTTTTCCATTTTTCAAAAAAAATTCTGTTTTCTAAACTTGGTTTTTTTCTTTGAATTGTTTTGTCTGTTTTTAATTTGTATCCTACTGGAAGTACTGCTTCTATATCAATTTCTTTAGGTATTTCAAGCAAATCTCTCACAATATCTTTAATGTAAACAACAACCCAGCATGAAGCTAAACCTAGGTTTGTTATGGTTAAAAGAAAGTTTTCTATTGCAGCTCCTGTGTGTTGTTTTACAAAAGTTTCAGCGAATTCTCCATAAGCAAGCTCAGCATCTTTTAAAGATGAACAGACAACTACAAGGATCTGTGCTTGCTTTACAAATTCTTGTTGTGTTGCTTCTGCTATTTTTTCGATTTTTTTTGGATCTTCTACTACTATGAATTTAAGTATTGGTAAATTTCCTGGAGAAGGGGCAAGGTTTGCATTTTCTATACATTTAATCACATCTTCTATTCTTGGTTTTTTTGAGGAATATTCTCTAATTGATGCTCTTTTTTTTATTATTTCTTCAAAATCCATATTTTAATTAATAAAACAGAATTTAAAAGTGTTTGTATTTTGTGCAGGTGAACTTATTTTAAAAATGGTTTTGGATTTTAATGTAGAATAAATATTAGAGTAAGATTTTTAAATATCTTCGTTTATATATAATAAAAAGAGTTGTTCTACATGGTATACAAAAAGTATATAAAAAAAAGGGGAAAAACATTTGGACCTTATTATTACAAAAGTTATAGGGATGGTAATAAAATTAGAAAAATTTATATAGGAAAAGAGTGGAGTAAATCTTCTGGTAATTCTTCTGAGGATTTTGAAAAAAGAGATCTTAAAAAAAATTTGAGGTTTGTCATAAACAAAAATTCTTTTTCTGGTACTAAATTTAGTAAATTTTTTTTTGTTTTTTTAATTTTGATTTTTTTGTTTTTTGTTGGTAATTCTTATCATTTTTTTAAAGGATTTGGTTATGAAAAAAAAGTTTTTACAGGTTTAGTTGTTTCTGAAAATGGTTCTGAAAATTTTTCTGGAATGTTGTATGTAAGTATTGAGAATGAAAGTAGTGTTTTAGAAATTGGTTCTGTTGATTCTAATCTTTCTATTAAAGAACCTGTAAAAATTGGTGATGAGGTTTTAAGCGAGAACAAAAACAAAAGAATGGAGTTTGATTTAAAAGGAGAAAAAGTAAGGTTGTATTTTGATTTGTTGAATTATTCAGAGTTTGTTGAAAATGTTGTTGATGTTATTTATAAAAATGAGAGTTCTGTTATTGAAAGTACTTCTGAAGTTAATCTTGCTGAGAACGAAACTCTCGGAGCGCGAGAAGAAGAAAAAAATATAACTCTCCGGCCCCGCGAAGAAAATGAAACTCTCCGGCCATCAGAAGAAGAAAAAAATATAACTCTCGACGCGCGAGGAGAAGAAAAAAATATAACTGAAAAAGAGGTTTCAAAAAATGAAACCATTTCTGAAGGTGCGCATTCTGGTAAGGGAAAATCTAAAGAAGAAAAGGAGCGAGGAAATGAAGTTGCACAATCTAAAAGAGAACAAGCTGTACAAACAAGCAAAGAAGATGCGCAAGGAAAAAGTACAGAAAAATCAGAAGAAAAAACTATAACAGGTAATATAATAAAATTCTTTAAATTAACAGGAAAAATTGTTGGTAGAGTTATAAGTGGTGTTGTTAGGGATGAAAATGAAAGTTCTTCAAATATAACTTCTTTAAACTCTATAAACTCTTCAAATGATAGTGTTCCATTAAACGAAAACCTCAAATCAAATTCTGAAACAAATATTTCTAACGAGAGTTTAAATGAAAGAGAAAACAAAGAAGCTTTAAACAATGAATCAGAAAAAAAATCTTTAGAAAATCAAGAATCGAGTTCTGAAAAATTAGAAATTTCAAAAGAAATTGAATTAAATGAAATAAAAAATGTTTTAGAAAATTTGAGTGAAGATGTTGTTGAAAATATCACAAAGAGCTCTGTAATTTCTAGTGAAAATTTCGATATAAAAATTAATTCTACTAAACCAAAAGAATACAAATGGGGTTATAAAGTTAAACTAAAAGATTTAAAATTCATGGCAAAGATAGATGTAACTTCAAATGAAACTATTTCTAAATACAACAACTATACTTTAAGAATTGGAAAAAGAAATTTGTTGAGTTTTGAAGATTTAGTAAAACAAGGTTACAAAGTAAGAATAGAACTACCTCCTTTAGAAATTCCTATTAATATAACAATAAATGAAACTAAAATAATTGTTTCTGAAAATATAACCCAAAAAAACATAACACAAATTCCTGAACAAAATTTAACTCTTGAAAAACAAAACATAACTGAAGTTAATAAAACTTTTTCTGTTCCTGAAAACGAAACTCTTAAATCTGAAAATAAAACCTTTGAGCAAAGAAACGAGAGTTCTAAGAAATTAGAAAACGAAACTTCTGCTGAAGCTGGAAACGAAACTCTCGGCGCGCTAGAAGAAGAAAAAAATATAACTCTCGGCGCGCTAGAAGAAGAAAAAAATATAACTCTCGGCGCGCTAGAAGAAGAAAAAAATATAACTGAAAAAGAGGTTTCAAAAAATGAAACCATTTCTGAGGTTGCGCAAAATGGAGAAAGTGCTCAAACCGAAGTTAAGAGTAGTGATGAAACCGTGCAACCAAAAAAAGAAGAAGCTATGCAAAATAGAGAAAACACGCAACCAAGCAAGGAAGGTGCGCAAAGTGGAGAAGCTACACAACCAAAAAAAGAAGAGGCAGTGCAACCTAAAAAAGAAGAAGCAGAAGTAAATAAGGAAGGTGCGCAAGAAAAAGGTACAGAAAAATCAGAAGAAACAACTATAACAGGTAATATAATAAAATTCTTTAAATTAACAGGAAAAATTGCAGGATTTGTTATTAATTCAATTTCAGGAAAAGTTGTTGATAATATTTTAGGAATTCAAAACATTACTATTGAAGATATAAAATACTCGAACACAATAACAGTTTACATTGAAAAAGATTTCTCAGATATTTCAGAAAATCCTGTTTTTAACTCAAATATAAATTTCGAGGATTTGGATAAAGATGGAAAAATTTCTATAGGTGATGTAATTGAATTAGATCCTTACTTAATTATAGAAATTTCAAAAGCAGAACATTTGGATGAGAACAGAACTTTCATAGAAGATGTTTATGATTATGTCAAAACAAAAGATAACAACTGGATAGAAATACCTCAAGGACATTACATTCGAGTAACTTTTGAAAAAAACTTAACAAAAAATAACGATATAACTTTGTTTGCAAGAAATTTAAAAAACGAAAGCTCAGAGATTTCTGTGTTTAGAGAAAATTCAGATGAAGAAATAGCAAGATTCACAAATATAAAAGAAGAAAAGTGGTACAAGATTTATTTAACTAATTTAACTGAAAATGAATCAAGAGATGTTTTTGATTTAAAAGTTTCTGGAAATAATGTTGAAATTGATTATATTATAGATCCTAATCCACCTTCTTCTATCTGGAACAAATCTGATGTTTATGGTGTATCTTATGCTATAGATGTTGATAACAACGAAGGAGTTTATGTTGCTGGTATTGATAACAGCGATACTACTCCTGTAGGACGCACTATAAAATACAATTCATCAGATAGCAACACTATATGGAGTCAAGCCGCAAACAATTACCAAGCATCTCTCTTCGGTGTAGACTACTATCAAAATTTTGTTTACGCAGCAGGAGATTATCCAGGAGTAGATAGCGACGGTTATATAGTAAAACATAACTCAACAAATGGAAGCATAGTATGGGATTATATCTATCAATCCGGAGATTTAATTGATGATGTCTTTTATGACATAGCTGTTAACAATGAAGGAATTTATGTTGTTGGTTACCATGACGATCAAAATTTTTATCCAATAGATAAAGACTTTATAATAATAAGATTTAATCATGACTATACAATAAACTGGAGCACTACTTATAACGGATCTTTAGATGATGTTGCAAGAGGAGTTTCTTTAGATTCTTCAGGAAATATTTATGTAACAGGAAAATCTGATAACAAATTCAGAACACTCAAATACGATTCTTCAGGAAATCTTCAATGGAACGTCACAGGACCAAATGGAACAGCTTATGGAATAGCTCTTGATTCATTAGGAAATGTATATGTAACAGGTAATTCAAATGGAAACTATACAACTTTAAAATACGATTCTTCAGGGAATCTTCAATGGAACGTCACAGGACCAAATGGAACAGCTTATGGAATAGCTCTTGATTCATCAGGAAATGTATATGTAACAGGTAATTCAAATGGAAACTATACAACTTTAAAATACAACTCAACAGGAAATTTGCAATGGACTTTAAAAGGACCAAGTGGAACAGCTTATGGAATAGCTCTTGATTCCCAAAATTACATTTATATAACAGGAGAAAGTGGAGGATTCTATACAATAAAGTACAACAATGTTTCAACAGAAAATAATGCACCAAAAATAACCTATGTCTCTCCAATATCTGCAGTAGATCCAACAGAAGCAACTTACAAATCAGTAACTTTTTATATAACAGCTTACGATGAAGACGGAGTTGCTGATTTAAATGACTCAAGCTTTAGAGCAGAATTCAACAACTCAAACGAACCAAGAAGAAGTGGAAGTTGCACTTTAGTAAATGACATAGACACTAAATCTGCAAATTATTCGTGCACAGTGAACATGTGGTATTGGGACAAAAGCGGTGTTTGGACTATAAACGCTTCTGGAACTGATAACTACGGAGCTTATGCAGAAAATTTTTCAACAACTTTCACATACAACCAACTAAAAGCAATAGTAATTTACCCTGAAACAATATATTGGAAAAATGTAATTATGAATTCAAAAAACCAAACAGCTGATAATTCAACAATAATAAATAACACAGGAAATTACAATGCTACAGGAAAAATAGCAATTAATGCTATTAATTTAATCAAAGACAACTATTTTATAGATGTTAAAAACTTCACTGTGGATATTGACAGCGGAACAAACTCATGCGATGGAATAATTTTGGAGAATAACACAGATAAAACCATAACCCAATCTGTTTTAGATAGAGGGAATTTATCAGAACCAGGAACAAATTCAATAGAAGAACTTTTTTACTGCATACCGAATGCTCCAACAAACCTCCCATCAGGAATATACGACACATCAATAGGAGGAAGCTGGATAATAAAAATGGTTTAGTTTTTAAGGTTTAGTTTTTAAAAATGTATATTACAACGAAGGCTATTCAAAATACCGATTATTAAAAAGAAATATTTAAAAAAAGAAATATTTAAATACAAATAAAGATATATATACTAAAAATGGGTGTAAAAAAATCCTTAATTTTAACTATTCTTATTCTATTAATTTTATCAGTGATAATATTGCCAAAAGTAAATGCAGGAATTTTAGATTTTATAAAAAAAACAATAACAGGAAAAGCAAGTAGCAGACCAACGAATATAACAATAACAATCTCAGGTACAAATCCTGCTAAAATAACCTATGTCTCTCCAATATCTGCAGTAGATCCAACAGAAGCAACTTACAAATCAGTAACTTTTTATATAACAGCTTACGATGAAGACGGAGTTGCTGATTTAAATGACTCAAGCTTTAGAGCAGAATTCAACAACTCAAACGAACCAAGAAGAAGTGGAAGTTGCACTTTAGTAAATGACATAAACGCTAAATCTGCAAATTATTCGTGCACAGTTAACATGTGGTATTGGGACAAAAGCGGTGTTTGGACTATAAACGCTTCTGGAACTGATTTAGGAAACAAATCTATAGCAACAAACACATCCACAACTTTCACATACAACCAACTAAAAGCAATGGTAATCTCTCCAACAACTCTAACTTGGCCAGCTATATCTCCAAACTCAACAAATCAAACATCTGATAATGACCCAACACTAATAAACAACACAGGAAATTACAATGGAACAATAGATGTAACAGCCATAAACCTATTAGGAGAGTCTGATCCTCTCTATATAATATACGCAGCAAACTTTACAGTAGGATTAACAACAGGTGCCCAAAATCCAGAATGCGCTGGACAAGCACTTGCAAATAACACACTCGTAACAATAACGAATAGTATATCTAACAGAGGAAACCTTTCAGCAGGAGGAGGAGCAGGACAAGAAGAATTTTATTATTGTATACCAAGAGTACCTTCTAATCTATCATCACAAACATATTCCACAACTTTAGGAGGTAGCTGGACAATAGGATATTAAACACAAAGTTTATATTTACATTAATACTAATTTAAAAATGGAAAAGATGAAAAAAGAAACAAAAGTTTTTTTACTATCCTTAGTAATAGCATTTTTTCTATTATCAATTAATCCTATTAAAGCATTTGGTGTAAGTTCGCCTTATTGGAACGATGGAGATTCTGAAAACCCCCTGTATATGAGCAGAGGAGAAGAAAAAATAATAGAAATAAATCTTCAGAACAGAGAAAGTAACGAAGATGAAACAGTAAAAGCAGAGATTGTAGAAGGACAAGAAATTGCTAAATTAAAAAAAGATATTGTTGTAGTAAAAGGCAATTCTATAGATACAAAATTTCCTGTAGAAATAAAAATACCAAAAAATTTTACACCAGGTAATTATAAAGTAAAAATAATTTTCAAAACAATAACTCCTGGAGAGAGCGGGGCAGTAAAAATGGGAGTAGGAATGAAAGTATCTTTTGATGTTATAGTAGGAGAAAAAATATTAGAAAAACCTTCAAAAATAAAAAAAGAATTTTTTTATATCCTAATAATATTAGTAATTGTTCTGTTAATAATTATCTTGATGATAAAAAAGTTTTTTGTGAGAAAGAACCCTTCTAAAATTCTAACAAAAACCAAAAAACAAAAAAAGTAGCATAGAATTCTCAAAGGATTATCAACAAATTTTAAATAGTAATTTCATTTTTATAAATCATGAAAAAGAGATTCTTTTTACTCATTTTTCTTTTAATAATTTTAACACAGAAAATATCAGGGATAGATGTTATAGGAATAACAGGAAAAGCATCCTCTCAGCAAATAAACCTATCTATAAATATAGTTAGACCATTAGAACTAACAATAAACTCTCCTTTAGCACAAGTTTATTATACAAATTTGATAAATTTTAATGTAACTCTGAACAGAGAAGGTTATTGTTTATACACCTTAGATTCAGGAGCGACTAACATTACAATGAACACAACTGATAACAAAACTTTTTTCAACTCATCAAATTTAAACAATGGTAATTATCTAGTTAGGTTTTATTGTAATGATAGTGAAGGACATACCAATTACACAGAAAGTATTAACTTCATTATTCTTTCTGAAACTCCTCCTTCTGGAGGAGGCGGAGGAGGAGCGATTACTCCAACCCCTCAACCTCAGATTAACGAAACAAATAAAACTTGCGAACCTTTATGGGAGTGTACGAACTGGTCCGAATGCAAAAACAACAAAAAAACAAGAACATGTGTAGACAAAAATAACTGCGGATTTTACGAAGAAAGACCAGCTGAATCTGAATTTTGCGAAGAAGAAATTCCTATAAGAACTAACTGGATATGTGGAGAGTGGAGTGAGTGTAAAGCAGATTACACAACAGAAGACATTATAAAAGGAAATCTTTTTTTAAAAGGAAAAAAATCAAGAACTTGCAAAGATGAATTTGGTTATTATCCAGACATAATAGAAGAAAAAAAATGTGACACGAGGATCCCTATAATCACAAAGAAGTACTCCAAATGCGGCAAAGATTATTTAGATGTTTATGATTTAAACAACACTTTTGTGCTTAGAATAGAAATAACAAAAGAAGAATTAACTCAAATAAATATAAACTTGAATGAAAATGAAACTCTCTATTGCGATTATTGTTTCGATGGAATAAAAAATTATGATGAAGATGAGATAGATTGTAATTATGATGAGGGAGGCAGTTGTCCTTTATGCGAAAAAATAAAAGATTGTAAAATAAAATTAATAAAAGGTTTAAACTTAATTTCTATTTGTTCTAATTTAGAGGATTATTCTATACAAAAAGTTTTAGAAAAAATAGAAGGAGATTACGACTACATACTAGAATACGATTATGATAAGAAAATATACAAACTATGGAAAAAATCCGGAACTCAACAATTAAAAGAGTTTAAAAAAGACAAATCTTATTTCATTTATTATACAAAAAACGAAACAGCTCTTTTGTTTAATAACAGTTTGTATAATGAAGTAATAATAAATGTACCAGAAGGCCTAAAAACTCCTTTCTATCCTTATGAAATAAAATCTAATAAATTGAGAGATACAGAATACTATGGCTTAAATTATGATTACATACTCACCTGGGACAAAAACAAAAAAAGATTTAATATTTACAACAAAAGAGGAACTCAAGAAATTTGGTATATAAATTCCGGAGAAGGTTTGTTTATATTTAGCGAAAAAGGAATCATAAATTATACCCCTAATAGAATTTAAAAATGACAAAAATTTTATATATAAAAAGATATTAAACAAAAAATGAAAAAGTGGTTTTTGTTTCTGATTATAATTTTAAACATTTCTTTAGCATTTTCAGAGATTCCATCACCAGTTGTAATAGAGGGTTATATTAGCGATAGTGTAACAGGAGACATGATTAAAGAACCAATAGTGACTGTTAAAGACAAATGGAATTCTATAAACGCTAATACCATAATTAATTCTCCAGGAAAACATGACATAGGACATTACGACGCTGTTGTCATAGGCAACACTGGAGATTTAATTAGAGTTTATGCTTATGATAAAAACAACCCTTCATGCAAAGGAGAAAATTCAAAAACTTTAACAGGAGATGGTAAATTAATCATAAACGTTGAATTGTGTTGTCCACCTACTCCTCCAACAAACCTCAAACCAGATAAACCATTACATTTCAATTCAACTATGGAAGTAGAATTTTCATGGACACCTAGTACAAAAGGTAATCCTGAATACCCAGATATATGGACAACATTTTCAGGACCAAAAACAATAAAAGATCCTCCGAACCCTCTAAAAATTTCTTTGTCTAATTTAAACACATGGAGTTTGGAAACCTGTAATGGTATTTTAAAAACAAACAAGTATTGCTGTATAAAAAAAACAATAGGAGTAGGGACTAAAAATAATCCGTGCTCAGCTCCAACTAATTTAACAGGATATTTAAGAGACGGTTTAGTAATAACTCAATGGAGTTCTGAATCCATAGACATAGACGGAGACAAATGTCATGATGAATGGAAAGCCATAAGTCTAAAAGAAGGTGCTACATTAGACAATCCTTCGTGGTCTAAATTGGTTAATGATGCAAACAAACAAGGAGAAATAGCAGAAGCAGATTTAGTAACATACTGGCAAGTTAGATCATGCGATGATCAAAAAAGAGGAGACTCTTGTAGCGAGTGGGTATCTGCAATAACTCCTTCGTGCAACAAAGTTTCCAGTGAATGTCCAAATTTAGATAAATTAAGAAAAGATTTAAACAATTTTGATAGTTTAGGAACAGAAATTTATTGTAACGGAATAAAAATCAAAGAGGCTATAGTTAAATCAGTAGAACTAAGACCGAACAAAAAAACAACCTTGCAATTGTTGAATGGAAAAAAATACGAATTGGATTATTGTCCATGGTGTTACGATGGAATAAAAAATTATGATGAAGATGAAATAGATTGTAATTATAATGCAGGCAGAAGTTGTCCAATTTGCAAAGAAACAACCCAATCAATACTTTACAAAATGAAATTACCAAAAGAAAATTTATTATGGCTTCTGATCCTATTAATAATGCTAATAACCTTAGCAATAGTTTTGTACATTAAATTCAGAACTCAAAGAAAAATTAAACTAAAAAAATTATAAAATGAAAGAAGTAAAGAGACCCTGGGGTTTGTTTAGAGAATTCGTACTAAACAAAAAATGTACAGTAAAAATTTTAGAACTACATCCGTATCAAAGATTGAGCTTACAATTGCACAAAAAAAGAGAAGAAAACTGGTTTTTTCTAACCCCAGGAATAGTACAAATCAAAAACAAAAAATTCAAAGTAAAAGAAAATCAATTAATAAAAGTTAAAAAAAATACTCCTCATAGAGTAATAGCTAAAAAAAACAAAGTAAAATTTTTGGAAATATCTATTGGAAAATTCGAAGAAAAAGACGAAATAAGACTTGAAGACGATTATGGAAGAGTTAAAAACAGAAAATAAAGATTTAAGCAGTAGTTATTGAAACAAAAGTATAAAAAAATTTTATAATACCTGCGTTATTACGAAAATGAAAAAAATAATTGCTATAGATTTGGGAGGAACTAATCTAAGAGTAGCATTAACTAAGAATAACAAAATAGAGAAATACATAAAAAAAAATACACCAAAAGAAAAAAATTCTCTTCTCAAAGAACTAGAAGATTCAATATCAAAATTTATTTCCAAAGATGTTATAGGAATAGGCATGGGCTCTCCAGGACCATTGAAAAACGGAGTAATCTTAAATCCTCCTAATATACCTCTAAAAAATTTTGATATAAAAACGTATTTAGAAAAAAAATTCAAAAAAAGAACAGTGATAGAAAATGATGCTCATTGCGTAGCTATAGCAGAAGCAGAACTAGGACACAAAAAAAACAATTTTATAGTTTTAACTTTAGGTACAGGAATCGGAGGCGGCATAATAATAAACAAAAAATTATATTTAGGTAAAGATTTCGCTGGAGAACTCGGCCACATAATAATCGATAAAGGAAAATATCTAGAAACTTTATGGAAAGAAACTAAAAAAGAAATAGTGGATGAGTTCGGAAAAGAAATTTTGATAAAAGACTTGCTCAAAATGGAAAGTGCGGAATCAAAAAAGATTTTAGATAAAATTTTTTGTTATTTAAGCCAGGGAATAGCATCTCTAGTTAATATTTTTGACCCAGAGATAGTTGTTTTAAGTGGAGGTATAAAAGAAACAGGAAAAGAATTCCTTAAAAAAATTGAAAAAGAAACTAACAAACATGTCATTTTTCCAAGAAAAACAAAAATCGCTTGGACAAAGCTAAAACACCCAGGTATTATCGGAGCAAGTTTATTAATAAAATAATATGATAAAAACAATTAAAAAAGTTAGAGCACCGGTAAGAATAGATTTCGCTGGAGGAACAACTGACATAAAACCCTTTACAGACATTTACGGAGGAGCTGTTTTAAATGCAGCAATAAACAGATACGTATACGGAACTCTAATAAAAACATCAAAAAAAACAAAATTAGAATATCATGCAAATATTCCTACAGCATCAGGACTTGGTACAAGCAGCGCAATGAATGTTGTGTGGCTAGCCCTAATCACACAGAACAAAGATAAACAAAAAATTGCAGAAGCTGTTTTTAAAATCGAACAAGCATCTAAAGAATCATCTTTCAATGGAAAACAAGATCAATACGCATCTGTTCTTGGAGGAATAAACTACTTAGAATTTTTTAAAGACAAAGTAAAAATATATCCTATCAAATTGGATAAAAAATTTTTAGAAGAATTTAACAACAGATTAGTTCTGGTTTATTCTGGAGAAGAACATTACTCAGGAGACTCTAATAAATATGCAATTGAAAACTTTTTAAAAAACAAAAACACCAAAAATTTGTTAAGGTTAAAATCTATAGCAAAAGAGATGCGAGAATGTTTATTAAAAAAAGATTTACAAAAATTTGCTTATTTAATGAACGAAGAAACAAAAGAAAGGAAAAAATTATCAAAGATTAGTTTAACCAAGAATACAAAAAAGATTATCGAAATAGGTTTTAAAAACGAAGCTATAGGAGCAAAAATTTGTGGCAGCGGAAATGGAGGAAGCGTTTTATTTTTTAGCGAGAACAAAAAAAGATTAATTGAGACATTTAAAAAAAGGGTTATAGATTTCAAATTTGATTTTGAAGGATTGAAATGGCTAAATTAATTATCACCACAGCTTTCTATAAATTTCAAAAGTTTTTTTTGCTATTATAGACCAACCATTAAAATTCTTAACATAATTTAAAGCGTTTTCAGAAAATTTTTTTCTTAAATTTTTAGAACTATACATTCTTATTATAGCTTTATAGAATAGATTCCTGTTTTTAACAGCTATTCCAGCTTTACTATTCCTTATTTCAGCACCGAGCCCTTCGATATCAGTTACTATCGCAGGAACACCGACAGAAAAACCATGTGCCAAAACTCCTGATTGGCTCTCTGTCTTATAAGGCAAAACCAAAACATCAAAACTAATCAATCTTTTATAAAACTCTAATTTTGTATAATCCCTAACTATGAATTCTATGTTTCTATAAACTTTGCTTTTCATTATTTTGCCCAAAACTTTTGTTATGTATATTTTAGTTTCAACTCCTTTTTCTGGTTTTAATTCTAAGGATAATAGAGAGTTGGGTATTTTTTTCACAACTTTGTCCCATTGTTCAATTAAATCAAGATAACCTTTCCTTTCACTTGCCAGACCAACAGAACCTACCACGAATTTTCCAGAATAACCATACTCCTCTCTTATTTTTTCTCTATTCAATTTTATTCCTTCTTCAGAACCATGCGGTAATACATAAACATTTTCAGGAACAAAATTTATATTTTCTTTAAGAGAATCTTTCTGATATTGACAATGTAAAAAACCTATGTTTATTAATTTTAAAGTTCTGCTCATGAAATGTTTAAAAAAAGGACTTAACCTCCTATAAACACTATGATAAGTCATAACAACAGGAACTCCAAAATTTTTAATATCCTCAATTAAATCTATGACTCTTTGATTTTTATCGTCATAAGTTTCGTAAAGACCGTACTCGTGTTGTATGTGAACTAAATCAGGTTTTTCTTTTTTTATTATATTCAAAACTTTAAGATTCCAACTTTTATCTTTTAAATCTATTACAGGATAATCAGAAAAAAAAGCATCACTATGGCTAATTATTTTTATTTTCAAATTAAATTTTGTTTTCTCTGCGTATTTTTTTAGTGAATTTATATAGTTCTCAGAATAATAAGCAATGCCGCAAGACCTAGGAAGATAACTACTTATCCAAACAACTTTTTTTTCCATTTAAGATTATAAACAAAAAAGTTTAAAAAAGCTTCTAAAAAATACTCATTTTTAAAAACTTACAATGAAAAACTAGTTTTATAAAATATATTTATGAATAAATAACAGAAAATAAAATTACAGAACATTAAGATACTATTTCCCATCTTTAATAAAAGGACCTGGTAATATAATTATAGTGATATAGACTCCTAATAAAATTTATTTAATAATTTAAGACTAAATAATAAAAAACCAAAAAAAGAAAATATTTAAGCATAAATCCAAAAAAATTATTTTTAGAAAAAAATGAAAAAGTTAGTATATGCAAAAAAGTATGTACGCTGGTTGAAGAACTTAAACATATAAATTTAGTTAAATCTTAAATTAATAGAATCAAAAATCACAAATTGTTATTAGAATCTTTAATTTCAAAGACCTTATTTTGATGTTTGTATCTTTTGTGCTCTTCCAAAAACAATCTAGCCATCAAATAAGAAATTGTTGATTCTGCTCCTTGATTTAAGTTAATAGAATATTTACCAAGACCATCATGACAACCTCCAGTAGTTTCATTATAAATCATTTGTTTTAAATGATTTTTTCCTAAAAACCAGTTAAAAGCAAGTATAGCTTTTCTATAATAATCATTCTCTTGAGTTATATCATAAGCAGTTAAACACGCTAGGGTCATAGAAGAAGCATCAAGAGGCTGTTGATCAAAAAAAGTACGTTTGCCATTTTTCCTATACCAACCACTCTGTCCTATTGGAGCAAAATAACCTTCAACAAAAACTATATTAGACAAAAAATCAAGAGTTTTTTTAGCAACATCCAGATATTTTTCATTCATAGTAACACCATAAGCAAAAAACAAAGATTCTGGGATTTTTGCATTAGAATAAGTAAGATATTCCTCAAACCATTGCCAATTATCAGAAGACTCTTTCTCATAAAGATTAACGAGATAATCTGCAAATTTTTTTATTTTTTCAAGAACAGCCTCATCTTTATAAATTTTATAATAATAACAAAGACCTATCAAAGTATAAGCATTTGCTCTAGGATAAATACTGACATCTATTTTATCAAAAGATTTTTTAAAAACTTCTTTAGCACTATCTAATATTTCCCTATCCTTAGACTTATACACAGTATAACCCAAAGCCCATATTGCTCTTCCAAAGGAATCTTCGCTTTTAACATCAGAATATTCATTTGGGTTATAATAAAGCGATACAAAACGACCTTCTTCATCTTGAGATTTTCTAAGAAAATTTAAGTAAACTTTGGATAACTCTAAAGAAAGATTAGAACCATACAATCGATTATGCAAAACAGAAACTATCAAAGCTCTTGAATTATCATCTAAAGTATAACCAGAAGATTTATCAGGCTCTGCATTATTAGAAAATTGTAGAATTCCAAAATCATCAGTCATCTCTTTTAAATGATCCAGCTTTATCTTAGGGAATTTTTCAACAATATCTTCTCTTAACTTAACTACTTTATTAAAAATATTAAGATAATTCAATGCAACATTAGCCCAAATCATAGATCTTCCAAAAGTGTAAGCTTCTCTTTCCATATTTCTTCTAAATTCAGGATTCGACAACAATTTGTCTATTGCTTCAGCATAAGATTTAGGATCCTTGAAATTTACCAAAAGACCGCGTCCATTAGAAAGAAGGTCTTCTGCATATATTATAGGAGTAGAAACAACTGCTCTTCCACAACCAACAGCGTAAGCCAGAGTCCCACTACTTATTTGACTTCTTTCTAGATTGGTACAAACATAAACATCGCTTGCCAACAAATAATTTATTATCTCTTTTAATGTCAAATACTTATTATAAAATTTAACATTTTCTTTTAAACCTAATTTTTTAACAAGCCTAATTAAACTATTCCTATATTTTTCTCCTTCTTCTTTTCTAACATTAGGATGGGTCTCTCCCATAACAAGATAAACCAAATTAGGGTATTTTTTTATTAAAAAAGGTATGGCCTGAATCATATACTCTATTCCCTTGCCTCTGCTTAACAAACCAAAAGTGGTCAAAACTATTTTTCCATCTAATTTTAATTTCTTCTTCATTTTTTCATTTGTCTGAAAAGGAACATCAGGAACTCCGTGATGTATAACATAAATCTTTTTTCTGTCTATGTTGTATTCTTTGTCAAGTATTTCAACAGCAGAAGGAGTCATTACTATTATAGCTCCGCACCTCGAAGCGATTGCCCTAACAACTTTTTTTCTCATCTCATTAGGATTCTGAAGAACACTATGAAAAACAACAACAACCGGCTTTTCTAAACTTTCTAAAAAAGGAATTATATAACTTCCATAATCTCCTCCGAACAATCCAAATTCGTGTTGTATACAAACTATTTTTATTTCTTCAGAACGATTAATTTTTTTTGCAATTTCAATATAACTCTCAACATCATCTCTGCTTATTTCTAAAATAACTTTTTTACCATAATTATAAAAATTTTCATTTTCATTAACTGCTATTACTTTAGACTTCAATTTAGGATTAAACTTTTTATCCATAGCAATAGAAAGATCTTTAGTAAAAGTAGCTATTCCACATTCTCGAGGAGGAAAACTGCTTAAAAAACAGCTCTTTAGTTTTTCTAATTCATCCATCTTTTTTTCATAAAGATTAATAAACTGAGATTTATAAAATCTTCTATTTTCAAAAAGAAAACCCAAAATATCGTCGTTATTCTAACAAAAACTCGTTAGTTTAGATTAGATTTTTTCTACAAAATCAAAAAGCACGGGGGGAGAATCGAACTCCCGAAAATTCGCTCTGCAGGCGAACGCAGTACCACTGTGCCACCCGTGCATTTTCAGTACATTTTAAATATAAAACCAAGAGTTTTTAAGTTTAGCGATTAAAGACTATTTTATCAATCCATTTATTATTCTTTTAATTAACCTACAAATCCACTAACAATTAATGCATCAATCATATTTAAAGAACATTTCAGAGATTAGAGAATTTAAGAATAGACCTTAAAATATAAGATAATTTTATAAACAAAACAATCGGATAATTAATTATAAGCCCGGGTAGCTCAGCTTGGATAGAGCGACTGCCTTCTAATAATTTAAGAAGAAAGCAGTAGGTCGCAGGTTCAAATCCTGTCCCGGGCATTCTAAATAAACACTTACTCAAAACCTTTACTTTTCTTTTTTTTGAAAACTTCTCTATTTCTAAAAATTAGGAACACTACAACAGATATTATTAAAACAAACAAAAAATAACTAAAATATTTAACAGATGGTTGCTCAAAAACAGAATTTCCTGTTATAGAAAATTTTTTTAAAAAAACATTTACACTAACAGGAGAATCTAAATTAGAATATAAAGCAATATAAACTTTATAATTACCTTCAGGATTATCTCTAAAATCAATACTAACCTCTCTCTCGATTAGACCTTCTTTGTTTATTTGAAAAACATCGCTAACTTCCTTTATTTTGCTTCCACTCTCATTTAAAATCCATATATTAACGAATTGTTTTTCACCTATATAATTAGAAGGATCGAATGTATAAGTTATATTTAAAAAACCTTTAAACTCTTTTATTTCTTTTATATTTATTCCATCAGAATTTTTAGAAAGGTTCTCATTTGCGAAATTACTAAAATTAACTATAACAAGAGAATCGTTTATTTCTCCTTTGGTGAAACTACTAACAACGTTTCCGCTCAAAAAATTTCCTTTTGAAACAAAAAACAATAGAGATTTAGATTGTAAAAATAAAAAAAACAGAACAGAAAAAAATAACAAGATTACACTAATAACAACATAATTAACAAATTTTTTTTCCATTTTAATAAAAAGATTTTGTTGCTTTATAAGGATATTTTATTTTTAACTTATGCTTTATAAACTTTTTTTCTAATCCGAAGTATATAACTAAAACTACTAAAAATATAATAACAAAAACAACAACATAAAAAATCAAGCCGCTCTTTCCAAGCTCAGCTATGCTCATACCAGTTATAGATTTTCCTAAAATTATAGATTGTTTAACATAATTATCAGGTTCAGAAGAAGGAGCAATATAAAGATAATAAATTCCAACTAATTTATCAGGAAGCTCTATATTTAAATTTCTTTCTGTTTCTTTGCTTTTTATATCAAACGAATCTTTTATTCTTTTCACTTCTTGATTATCGCTATCAGAAATCCAGATATCCAAAGAAGCTTTTTTTCCTATATCCTCACTATAAAAAAAATAATTCATATTTAAATTTCTTTTTTCATATTTTATTTCTTTTATTTTTATTCTCCAATTATTTTTAAGAACTAGGACCTTAATATCAACTGCATAACTAACTTCATCACATTTTACTTCCAACTCCCCTTTGTAATCCTTTTGCTCTATTTCCTCTGGAACATTTATATCAAAAACAAAATCAACTTTTTCTCCAGGAGATATTCCTCGAACTTTTGTAGAATAAATCCAAGAACTTATTTCTCCTTTTCCTAAAACCTTACAATTGTTCAAAAATAACTTTCCTATATTTTTTACATTTAAAAACAAAGTTTTTTTATCACCACCCCTTACAACCACTTCCCCAACTTTAGAAATCTCTAAACTTCCTTTTGTACTAAAATTTATTCTACCACCTCCCCCAGAACTTTCTCCACCCAATCCTCCCCCTCCACTCCCAGGAGTTTGAGTAGAAACACTAAAATTAGAGTTTGAAACTGCTATGTTTCCTGTTCTATCTTTAACTGTTAAATAAAAAACATAATCAGAATCTACAGGAACAGAAAAATACGAATTTCCACAATCTTGAATAAAAACATTTTCCAAACCTGACACTATACCTCCTGTAGAAGCATAAGTCACATTATAAGAGCAATTCATTTCATTAGCAGAATCAGCATTATCACTAACAACAAAATTGATAGGTATAGAAGTTTTAGTGTTCTTAATTCCAGAAGGCTCATTTAAAGTTAAATTAGGTTTAACAGAGTCATATTTTATAGTAACATTATAAACAAAAAATGAAACAACGTTATTAGCAGAGTCATTAGCATAAACACTGATATTATAGCTCCCATTTTTATAACCGAAAATTACATTATTAATTCCATTATTACAATTGAAAAAATTATTCGTACCATCAATATTATACCAACAAGAATCGAGATTAGAATCAGAAACACTGAAGTTTAACAAAACAGAAAGATTCTGTTCATAAACACTATTATTTAAAGGATGGTTAACATAAAGAACAGGATTAACAGAATCTATATTAAGCGTATAATTTTCAAAGGCAAATTCACGATAACTTCCTGCGTAACACTCAACATTCCAAACATAATTTCCATCGGACAAATTTAAATAAAAACTATTAGCACCTCCGCTTGCATTAATAAAAGAAGAATTCGTTTGATTTCTTCCCCAAGAGCCATTAAAATTACCCCATAAACTACAATTTTTAATTTGCATCTGCGTGTTAACACTGTAATTAAACTGAATGTTTTTGTTTTTTGACCAAGCACCGCTCAAAGGTTTTAAAAGATTAACAGCTAAAGACGTAGAAATAGAAAAAGCTCTTGAAACATTTTTAACATTTCCAAGAGTGTCATTAGAATAAAAATACAAAACATAACTTCCATCGCTTAAATTAAAACTAGTATTCTGATAACAATTTATAGTTTTATTAACTCCATTGTTTATGTTATACCAACAATAACTTAAACCAGAAACATCAGAAACACTAAAATTTAAACTTATATTATTAATACTATAAGTTTTAGACTCTGGAGAATAAACAACAATATTCGGACCTAAAGAATCAACATAAAAACCAACACTAGTGTGATTAATATTTCCAAAACTATCGTTAGCATAAGCTGTAATAGAGTTGTTTCCTTCTGGAAAATTATAATAAATAGGATTATTGATATCATAACTAATATTTTGAGTTCCATTAAACCACCAAACAGAATCCAAATTTTCATCCTGAACACTTATATTTACCAAAATGGATTTATTAGTATAGTTAAAATTTTTAACAGGAGAGATTATAGAAACATTTGGAGGTATAACATCATAAATAGGATAAGCCAATACCAACAATAAAGAATTTTTTATCATAGCTTGTTTCTTTGCACTATCAGTTCTGTATTTAGTTATTAAAGAAATGTTTTGTCCATTAAAATTATAACCTTTAAAAGAATACAATCCTACATAATCATTATCATCAACAATACTCTGAAAATAATTTTCTTGTTCTGTTTCGTAATTTCCAGTTTTGTTTATGTCCCATGCAAATTCTGCATTATTACTTCCTTTGTAAGGTTTACCAAACATTCCTCCTAAGACTATGTACTTAGTTGAACGACTAGAAAATTTTAAGTTAGTCCTTACAACATAATCCAAGCTTATAGTTGTGTTGTGTTCTAAACTTTGATTATAAGAGTAATCATAAACATTATCCAACTTTATTAGAACTATTCTTCTGTTTCTTATTTTAAAATTCGAAGGAGTACCACCTGTCTTTACATCTAATGAAACATTATAAGCAGAAGAGGAAAGATTAACAACACCAGCAATGATCAAAGGAGCATAATTATAATTAGAAGCATCATATCGAACTCTTTCAGAATAAAAAACATTGTTCCCAAATGCTGGAAAAAAATTAGAATCTGTAGAATTAATTAAAACTCTTGCTTCAATAGGATTCTGATATCCAGTCGTAACCTCACCAGAAGCCATAACCAAATAATTTCCAGAAGAGTTTAAAGAAAAATTTAAAACTAAAGATTTTTCCCATCCATTACTAGAAAGAGTGTGTTCTGCAAAAGTTTGATTATAAAAATAATTTGAGTTTAGAACATCAAGTCTTACAGCAGAAATCCTTGCTCTCCTCATTCCAGCAGGATAAGAATTCGATGAAGAATTAAAAGAAATAGAAAAATTTTCAGAAGAGCTTATGTTCACAACATAAAAACTTGAAACAACTCTTATAGTTCTAGAAGTAGTTGTATCATCAGGTTGAAAAACAAACCTGTTTATGTAAGAACTAGAATTTTTAAAATAAACAAATGCTTTTTCGCTTGATTTTGACTGATTGACCTCTGCTGAAAACAATATCAACCACAAACCACTTGAATTTATTCCTAAATTAACTTTAGAAAACTCGGTTGTACCACTATTACTGAGATCTTCAGAACTATTATAATAAACATCATAATTAAGTGCATTTACAAAAATTATAACTAGAAGATACAAAAATATTCCAATTACTAATTTTCCTCTTTTTATCATATTTTTAAAAATTATTTTATGTATTTTTTACGAATTTTTAAAACAAAAATAACTATAGCTGTAATTATAATAGTTCCAAAAAACAAACTAATCAAAGGATACCTCTTGAATACGTTTCCTTCTACAACTCTTTCCAATCCAACAACATTACCAGTTAAAGCAACGTTATCAAAAGTCAATTTGTTTTCTTCTGTTCCATCATCAACTCTTATTGTATAAACTCCTTCAGGAGCAGTTAATCTTATTTTTTTAATCTGACCAACCTCTAAATACATCCTAGCTGTCTGATGATCCTGGCCTATATAAATCAGTATATTTCTATCATAAGGAACATTACCTATATTCTCTATAATTAAATAATCTTTCTCAAGTTTAATATCTGCTTTTTCTATATCTCCAACATTAAACAACTGGTTAGATTCAAAATTTTTATATTTAGCTGTTATTTTCCAAGGACCCTGAACAGGATTTTTCGGTAATTTAAAATTTATTTCTTTTCCAGAATCCACATTGCCTTTCTCTATAATATCGCTATAATAATTCTCTATTACATACTCTATATTTCCTTCTAAAAAATTGTTTTCATCATCATACAAAAATATCTTAAATTTAAAATTATCCTCCTTTATTTTGTTAATTTGTATCTCCAACCTCTCTGCTGAAATGTTCTCTAAAAAAATCAATAAAACAAATACTAACAAAGCTACAAAACATTTTTTCATTTTATTAAAACACACTCTAACTTTTTAAGTTTATTGTTATATTTTACATAAAGAATTAAGAATAACTAATTTAAAAAGATTCCTTTACTAATCTCTTGATCAATAACCAATATTAACAAATCCACTCAAATTAATATTTTTAAAACACTTTCATTAATTTTTTCACAGATTTTTAAAAAGACATTTAAGACTATCTTATAAAAAAATTTTAAAATTCAAAAACTAAAAACTTATTTAAACTATTTTTCCTTAGATTATTGATGAAAATTAAAATTATTTTTTTAGGAACTGGAAGTAGCATACCAACTAAAACAAGAAACCATGTTTCAATTTGGCTTAGTTACAAAGACGAAAACATACTAATAGATTGCGGAGAAGGAACTCAAAGACAAATAAGAATTTCAAATCTAAATCCATGCAAAATAACTAGGTTATTATTAACGCATCTTCACGGAGACCATGTGTTTGGAATTCCTGGTTTAATTCACACATTATCTTTAAACAATTACACAAAAACTCTTTACATATATGGACCACAAGGAACTAAAAACTTTATAAAAAAAATTCTAGAGTTGTTTACTGAAAAAGAAAAAATAAAAACTGAAATAAAAGAAGTCAATGGCAAATTTTTAGAAACAGAAGACTTCAAAATTAGTGCAATTAGATTAGAACACAACACTCCGTGCAACGGTTACATCTTTGAAGAAAAAAATAAAATAAGAATAAACAAAGAGAAACTAAAAAAATTAAAAATTCCCAACACCCCTGAAATAAAAAAACTTTTAAAAGGAAAAGACATTAAAATAAATAACATAACATTAAAAGCAAAAGAACTTACTTATTTACAAAAAGGGAAAAAAATAAGTTTTATATTTGATACAAAAGCATGCCCAAATTCAATAAAATTAGCAAAAAATTCTGATTTAACAATTGCAGAGGCAACATTTTCTTTTAAAGAAAATAAAGATTTAGCAAAAAAATACTTTCATTTAACAGCAGAAGAAGCAGCAAGAATAGCAAAAAAAGGAAAATCCAAAAAACTGATTTTGATTCATCTTTCTCAGAGATACGAATACAAAGAAGATCTGATTTTAAAAGAAGCTAAAAAGATTTTTCCAAACACAGAAATAGCAAAAGACTTCTTAAAAATAGAAATCTAATTCTATTAATAACTATTTGAAATTACAAAACGACAGTGCCAATTTAAATCTGTCAAGGCTAAAACAACCACTCATAAAGCTGGAGAAATAAATATTATGGTATCTCCTCTTAAAAAAGTTAGACCAACACTTCTCTTACTTTCGTTCTCTACAATCTCTTTTGCATTATCCAAAACTATATTTATATGTATATCAAACGCTAAAAGAGTTCCAACCATCTGTTTGTTGTTTTTAAGCTGAACCAACACTTCCTTCCCTTTAGCGTTGTTCAAAACATCGAGTGGTCTTTCAATTCCATTAACCATAAAAAATTTCATTTTACAAGGTATTTAAATGTTTCTAAAATTATCTTCTGTCCGGAGTTTGAGAAAATAAAACCGAAAAATAGTTAATAATAAACAATTTAGGTAGGATGCGATTCAACAAATTTTCCTACCTAAATATAATCTAAGATGGAAGAGTAGCTAGTTAATCTTTTCCATGAGCTTGATTTACCTTACAATTTAACAAAACTGGAAAGAAAGAGTTTACAAATTATCAAAGAATTTCAATAATAATTTTGTTTTATAATAACAGAAAGTCAATAAAAGATTTTATCAACTGAAATGTTTGGAGTTACCAGAGTTTTTGGAATGAGATGGATGAACGAAATTGTTAATTCAGTTTTGAAAAGAACTCAAATCACTATTTGAGAAGCAAAAAGATAGTTATGATGAAGAAAGAATTTAAATGGAATCTTGTTTTATACAAAACAAAAAGAACAATTAAAATTTCAAATGGAAAGATAAGTCAAACTTTTTTTATTCAATTTCAATTATTAATCGTTTCCTGACAGAGCCCAGATAACAAAATATTTAAATATCATTAATTGATTGTATAATACAAGAAGATAAGACAAAAAAAATATTTATAAATAGTATTAGCAAAATTAATTAAAACATTGAAAATATGAAAAAATTTATAAAAACATCAACCTATTTTTTTATCTTGTTATTAGTTTTAATTATAACTTTTTACAGTTATAAAAACATCTCTGGCAGAGCAGTTCAAGAAGGAAAATACGATAAATTCGCAAAATACTTGACAGAAAAAGGAATTAAAATGTACGGAACAGAATGGTGTCCTCATTGCAAAAATCAAAAAAAGCTTTTTGGATCCTCTTTTAAATACATCGATTACATAGACTGTGATAAGAATATGCAAGAGTGTTTATCAGAAGGTATACAAGGTTATCCAACATGGAAAATAAATGGTGAAAATTATCCAGGTATTCAAACCATTAAAAAATTAGCAGAATTAAGCGGATATCAAGAAGAGTTAAAATGAATCTTATAGATTTTGTAAAGGAAACTTTAGAGATAAGCACGATAATAGGAGATGTTTTGATTTTTCTAATTATATTTTATATATTTTTTTACAGAAAAAAAACAAATTTTTTAAGAAAAAATGCAAAATTTTTTGCATTGATAATATCTATAATAGCAACTCTAGGAAGTTTATTCTATTCAGAAATAGCAGGCTTTACTCCATGTAAACTATGTTGGTATCAAAGGATATTTATGTACACCTTACCAATTTTAATGATCATAGGTTTATTAAAAAAAGACAAAAATAACCCTATCTATGTTATAACATTAGGAATAATAGGAGCAACAATTTCTTCCTATCATTACATAACTCAAATCCTGAACAACTCTAATGTATGTTCAATAGGAAGCGTAAGTTGTCTAGATAAAATACCTTTTTCATATGGTTACATAACAATTCCAATGATGGCATTAACAGCATTTCTATTAATAATACTACTAAACTACATTTCAAAAATAAATAGAGAATAAATAAAATGAAAAGAAACATAGTTATTGTGCTTCTAACACTAGTTATTTTAATACCTCTTATGATGTTATTTTATGTAAATAAGAATAATAAAAATGAGATCATAACTGGAAAAAATGCTACTAACCAAAAAATTTCTCTCGAAGATGTTAGTAAACATAACACAAAAGTAGATTGTTGGATGGTTATTGATAAAAAAGTTTATGATGTAACGAGTTTTATAGCTCTAGGTAAGCATCCACCAGCTATTGAATTAGGCTGTGGAAAAGATGCAACAAAATTATTCAAAGAAAGAACAATGGAAAATGGAACAAAAATAGGATCCGGAACTCCGCACTCTAAAAAAGCAAATGATTTGTTAAAAAATTATTATATTGGAGATTTATCCAGTTAATAAACTACAAAAAAGAATAACCAATGAATAACAAAATATTCTTATATATTTTTTATGTTTTTTTATTTATTTCTATCTTAACTTTTAGTTATTTGGTTTTTAGTCAACTTCCTCCTAAAAACATTTCAGTAAGTATTTTGTTATATTCAACAGGAAAATTAGCAGGTTTGATTGGTTTCTTGTTTCTCTCGCTTCTAATAATCTCTGGCGATAGTGCGAGATTTTTTGATAGATTTTTTGGAATAGATAAAATAATAAAATTCCAGAGAAAATTCGCAATGATAACTACTGTCTTTGTTATATTCCATCCTCTGTTTTTTATTTTATCAACAGGAAATTATTTTATATATCTAATTCCGACTTTTACTTTTATACCGTTATCTTTAGGTATAATCTCCTTCTATATCTTTGTTGTTGTAATGATCTGTTCAAGACTCTACAAGAAGATATCCTACCAAGTTTGGCAATATATCCATATCCTAACTTATATCTTATTTTTTCTAAGCATTTATCATGCTTTTAATATAGGTTCGGATACAAAGAATTTTTTTGTTAAAATAATATTTAGTTTTTTATTCGCTGGAATAATAATCGGAGGAATTTACAGGACTTATTACAAAATTAAACATAAAAAATTTAAGTATTATGTTGAAGAAATAAATTTTGAAACTAAAAACGTATTCACACTAAAACTTAAACCTAACCACAAACTTAACTTCAAACCAGGCCAGTTTTGTTTTTTAAGAATTAACAAAAACAAATTATACTCTCGACATCCATTTACAATTTCTAGTTCTCCAAATGAAAAAACCATAAATTTCACAATGAAAATAACAGGAGGATTCACAAAAACAGCCTCTCAATTAAAAAAGGGAGAGGAAGTTATAGTAGACGGACCATTCGGAGTTTTTACTATAACAGATGATAAAAAAGATCTTGTTTTTATTGCAGGAGGAGTAGGCATAACTCCTTTCATGAGTATGATAAAACACAACTTGTATTCAAACAAAAAACAGAATATAACCTTGATATATGGAGCAAGAACAAAAAAAGACATTATTTTCAAAAATACTTTAGACAAAATAAAAGAAAAATGGTTCAAAAAAGTTTATGTTTTGTCTGATGAAAAAAGTTTTTCTAAAAATTGGAAAAACGGATACATAGACACAGAAATAATTAAAAACAACGTTGATAATCTAAAAAATTCTTTATTTTATATTTGTGGTCCTGAACCAATGAAAGAGAACATAACAAAAATTTTAAAAGATTTAGGAGTAAAAAAAAGTAACATAAAAATAGAAAGCTTTTTTTGGTAATCTGACAAATTTTAAAACCAAATACCAAAACCTTTAAATACAAACTCCTCAATAAACTTTTATGGGATACGGAAGAAAAATAAGCGGTGGAAAATACAAAAAATTTTCAAAAAAGAAAAAACATTCTCGTAGAGGATTAGAAAGAAAAGTAAAATTAGGAGAAGAAAAGAAAAAAATAATTAGGACCAGAGGAGGAAACAAAAAAGTAGTTTTGCTCTCAGCAGAATATGCAAATGTAACAGATCCCAAAACAAAAAAAACAAAAAGAGTAAAAATAAAGAATGTTCTCGAAACTCCTGCAAACAGATTTTTAGCTAGACAAAACATTTTAATTAAAAGTGCAATAATAGAAACCGAAATAGGAAAAGCAAAAATAACTAACAGGCCAAGCCAAGAAGGGGTTGTTAATGCTGTTTTAATAGAATAAAAAACTATGAACTCTAATTACGAATTTAACTCTTTTAAAAATCTAGTTTCTTAAAATTTCTGCAATTTTTTAAAAAGATTTTTCAATACTAATAGTCTTTAAACCAACTTATTATCTTTTGTAACAATCCCTCACTTAAACATTCTTTATTAACACATTTAATGAACATTCAAAATTGTTTTCACAAGAACTCCCTCCTAAATGTAAATCTACAAGATGGGACAAAAAGCCCAGAAAAAAAGTATTAATTTTTTTATTATTTTCAACTCCTTTTAAGATAACACAACCAAATATAGAAACATTTAAAAACCTTTTTATATTTTATTTATAAATATTACTAAAACTTTAAAAATGACACAAATAAAAAAATGTCCTGAATGTGGAAGCACGAGTTTAAATTGGGATGAGCAATTAGGAGAAGTTTTTTGTAATCAATGTGGAACTGTTATAGAAGAAAAAATGGTGGATTTCTCTCAAGAATTTCAAGGCAACGTAGACTCTGGTGAAAAGAAAAGCAGGGGAGGTGCACCTTTATCAATGCAAAAATTCGACAAAGGACTTACAACAAATGTAGGAGAAATATCAGATATCTACAAATTGGATTCCAATTCAACAAGAAAATTCTTAAGATTAAAAAAATGGCAAGAAAGGGTTTCAACAAGCATTGAAAGAAATCTAAGATTAGCAATGACAGAACTGAGAAGAGTCTCTTCTTTCCTAAATCTTCCAGAAGTAGTAAAAGACGAAGCATCTCGAATATACCAATTCGTTTTACAAAGAGGATTAGTAAGAGGAAGATCTATGGAATCCGTAATAGCAGCATGCATTTATGCAGCATGTAGAAGTTACGATATCCCTAGAACTCTTGATGAAATATCAACAGCTTCAGATGTAGAAAGAAAAGAAATAGGAAGAACTTATAGATTCATAGTAAGAAAATTAGGAATAAAAGTTAATCTCTCATCTCCAAAAGATTACATTCATAGATTCGCAAGTGTTCTAAAACTCTCTCCAAAAACTCAAAACGAGGCATTAAGGATTCTAAAAAAAGCAGAAGGCTCTGAGTTAACATCTGGAAGAGGGCCAGCAGGAATAGCAGCAGCAGGTTTATATGTAGCAGCTTTATTAAACAATGAAAAAAAAACACAAAGAGAAGTAGCGGATGTTGCAGGAATAACCGAAGTTACAATAAGAAATAGATATAAAGAACTACTTGACAAACTCGGACTAGAAGACAAACTAAAAATAAAAGAAGCAGAATCAAAAGCAAACAAAAAAGAAAAATAATTTTAGTTCTATTAAAAAAATTTATCCTCTAATTTAAAGAACTTAACTCTTACCAAAAATGCCTTAGGGGGTAATATCAACAAATTTTTAAAATTCCGATCTTTTATTTTAATAGTTTTTACAATTCAGCGGAGATGCCGGAGTGGTCAAACGGGACACGTTTAGGCCGTGTTGGCTTAGTGCCTGCAGAGGTTCGAATCCTCTTCTCCGCATACCACAAATCAACTCAAAAAATCAAAACAATAAAAAATTAAGAAAAATTTTATAAAAATCATTCAAACTTATGTTTGATCTCATTTAATATTTTTTCAAAACCTTTATTCAAAGCATCCGTTATCTTAAAATCCTCAGAATCCGATTCAAAACAAAAACCTGGAACAATTACTTTAATTTTAACATCATACCTTTTAACATTTCCTTTTTTTAAAAAACATTTCAGATAAACCTCGAAAGAGCCTATATTTTCAAAATATCTCTGGAATCTCTCATAATATTTTTTTACAATTCTATTAACAGCTCCTCTTTCAAAATCACTAAAATTTTTTTTATCTTTACCGTATGAGATTTTTATTTCCATTTTATCATTGAAAAAGTTTTATTAAATTTTCACATTTAACATCTTCTTTTTTAGTAAAAGCAAAAACTTTGTTTTTTCCCTTATAATGAATAACTAAAGAGCTACTTAAAAAACCTCCCTCCTCATTTTTCAGCATCCTCGAGACTAAATTTTTTAAACCTTCATCGCAAGACTTTCCTTGCAAATAATTTTTTATAAAATTTAAATTCCTTTCATCTAGATTTTTATCATCCAAAAAATCTTCGCTTTTCCAACTTTTTCCATAATCCAAAGAATAGAACCATTTTCCTCCGAATTTGTAATAAACATTTTTCTCTAATCTACCATCCTGAAATTCCAAAATTATCTCTGAAACTCCAACACCCGCACCTACATTAGATCCATCCTCAACAAAAACTATTCTTCCTTCATTATCTTTCTGAATTTTTTTTCTAACACCATTATCCAAAATAATTTCTTGATTAGCCTCATCAAAACTATAAGCATAATATTCTTTCATCTCATTTCCATCAAAAATTTTTATTTTTAGAATAACCCCCTCTTCTCTGTTTATTTTTTCAAAATCATCTAAATTAACTTTTGATTGTTTGTCTTCTTTCACACTACTAACTCCAACAGAACTCTCTCCACCTGCTCCCTCTCCAGCACCAATGCTTACAGCACTCTCTCCTCCTTTAACTTTAACACTTAAAAGACTTAAAGAAATTTTTTTGTATAATCTACCAAGCAAAAAATGTGCCCTAGCCCTATTAACGTTCGTCGAACCAAGATTTGAAAGATTAACGAGCTTTGCTACTGTAACATTTATTTTTCCTTCTATTACATTCTCATCATCATCTTTGTTTATAACAAGAGAATCTATTTCTTCTTCAGCACTGTTCGCAATATTTACGCTCTGTTCATAACTCCAAAAATTATCTTCTTCTAAAATACTTGTATTCACACTACTTAAAACATCTTCCTTTATTCCCTTGTCTCTAATAACGTTTTTAACAGAATTCGTATCAAGCCAGCATCTTATTGTAGGATCATCACAATAACCAACATCGACCCACCTGTCATAACTTGTCCCGCTTTTATCATAAGCACCACTTGGCAAAACTTGTTTCCCAGGATTTTCACTTGCACACACTCTTATTATCCCTGCTTTGTAAATCTCTGGATTTAAAGCACTCTCCAACCCGAATTGCAAATTAGGATTTATGAAGTTATAAATAGATGCTGTTCCTGCAACACACTCCTGTGATGTTGTTATTCTTTGTTGAACTTGCTCCTTAACATAAGAATCAGTAAAACTATTGATTAAATAAGAAGTTGAAACTCTTCCAAAACCACATTCATCTTTACCATTAATATTAATACATATCTGTTTAAACCCAGAAGGAGCTATGAAATCCCTAGCCTGATCAACCTGGCTTCCTACAGGAACATATCCCCTATCAACATTGTAATAACCACTGCTTAAAACTTGTCCGAAACTTTGTGTAGATAGATAATCTTTTAAATAAACATAATAATAAGCACCGTAATCTTTTCCAGCATATATATGATAGTAAACTTTGTAATGCGATGCTGGAGGTATTGTAGCAGTTGTTAAAGGATCCTCGCTAAACCACGCATGGAACTGAACAGGACTATCAGGTTCCACTAATCTCTCAAAAAAACTTTTTGAAGCAGGGAATGTAGTAGAAACAAAAGCCTTACAAACCTCTGTTCCAATATCTGCAGTTGTACGGCCATAAAAAGCTTGCATCGAATTTACAGCATACTCGTTTTTAAACCAATTTATAGAATTACGAGTGTTTTCCCAAGCACTTGTTATGCTTGAGTACTCACCACCACCCCTTCCATAACCATACAAACTCTCGAATATGCTAGGAACAAAAGTACTAACAAAAGGAGCAGCTTGTTTCCAAAAAAAATCGCATATGTAAATACTTTTTATTTCATCACAAATCCCAACTTCCCTGCCTGTTGTTATACTTTCATTTAAGCACTGTACAGTTGAATTCAAAATACTAGCATAACCCTCTAAACCAGCATGAACACCTGTTAAACAAATAGGTATAGCAATACCTTCTCTATAATTAGGTAAACACAACAACAAACTACCAATAACTCCTGTTTGTATAACATTATCTACTCTATATCTTCCTCCCAAATCACATCTAGAAGGAGGACATATAACAGGATCACAAAGATTGAATAAGATTTGACAGTCCTGAGGACTCATAAAATCAGTACACTTACCTCCCTCTCCTCCAAAAGACTTTCCTGTTTTGAAACTCTTTCCATTTATTACAACTTTCTCTTTCCCATATTGTCTAGCAGCATCCAAAATAGCCTGTTCTGCTCTTTGAACAAGTCTTCTGGAATCTGCAGCACTCAATCCAGGAAAGTTGATATCTGCTCCTGTTTCAACATTATAATACCTACAAATATCATCAGCTCCTTTCTTAAACTCAATTAAACCATTTGGACCAACATTACAAATATAAAAATTTATAGGCCTTCCTGATTCATCATAAGGCCTTCCAAAACCGCTCAAAACATAAACACTTTCCACATACCAACCTTCATTAATATCAAATGGAACTTCTGAAGGAAGCCCTTTGTAAGGAGCTGTTTCAAAATATTTAACATACAATTTTTGTGGATCTTTCATAGGATTCTGATAAGCTTTTTTATCACCTTGTTTTATTTTATCCATACCACTTAAACTCATATAATCCCTTACAGATTTCAAAGCCTCTCCTGTAATCTCTTTTCCATCTAGACTATAAACTTTTCCTTCTGGAAAATAAACACCTCTTTCTCCACTCACCATCTTTAACTGCACCAAAACTTCTTTTCCTCCAACCTCTGGATTAGCAACGAAAACTATGTTTCCAAAAGTTTTTTTATTCGGAATAAAGATTCTAACAACAGCGTCACCTTCCTTAAAATTTTTATAGATAGGATGGTTTCCATCGCTTATTGTTATTATTTTTATATCACCATGTGTTATAGAATCTCCAACAGGATTTGTTCTAGTTATCCCTAAGTTATGTTTTTTAGCTTCCTCATCAGCTTTTGTGATTTCTGAATTATACTCCTCTATAATTTTAGCATCTAAAACAACTTTTCCTAATTCTTTGTTAGCAAAATTCCTCAAAACTTCACTTCCAGAATTCCTTGTATTATACAAAGTATAAATATCCCTTCTTTGTTCATGAGTCAAATTTTCCCAATGACAAATTCCATTAGGACCTTGAAAAGGAACTTTGGTTCCTTCTTTATCAGACAGTACAACTTCTCCTTCTGCTGATTTACAAAACTCATCAAATTTGTTTTTAAAAATTTCCTCAACTTTTTTTCTATCTTTAACCTCGCTTTGTATTTTTTTAATTTCATCGTTAGTTTTCTTTATATTATCCCCATATATTTTAACATCCCTGTCTATTTCTGAAGACTTCTTAAACAAACATTCCTCAACAGAAGAGAACTGTTTTTCATTGACTGCTTTTTCACAATATTCGTTCCAACCTCCGATTCCTGTCATAATTTTGTTACGAGCTATAGCGCTTCCATCAAAACCAGAAAGCGCATTTTTTATATTTAAAACTGCAGCACTAGCAAAACATGCAGATTTCATAACAGTTATAACCTTTCCTAATTTTTTGTTTATTTCGTTTATTTTGTTTATAGTTTCTACAAGATTGTTCATCATATCTTTAACCTGTTCTGGAGTTAGCTTTATAGCCCTTTTTTCTATACCAACTCTAAAATTAAAATTAGAAGTAGAAGTAGGTCCAAAAGCCTTCGGAATTACTATAACTTTTGCTTGCTTCTTTAAATTTATTTTTAAAAGTTTAATTTCAATTCCATCCAAAACAATTTGATTCTCTTTTTCTAAACCCAACCTAATATTTTTAGAATCTGTTTTACCATTGTAAATCTTTTCGTATTTTATACTAACAGAATCTTTTTTTATTTCTTTTAACATTATGTTTTTCACAACATCTCCTGTTTTAATAGTTCGAACCTCGTTTAGTTCTAAAGTTTCTTGTTTTCCATCTATCAACAAAACAGCATTTCTATCCTCTTTTTTAGGTCTTTTAAAATTAATTAAGTATATAGAATACTTTTGATTATTAATTACTACACTTCCCATAGCATTAGAAACATCATATTTTCTTATCAAATCGTTCTCATATACAACTCTTCTAGCAATATTCGAATCTGGATAATCGTTCATTATTTTTTCATAATACTCTTGTGCTTTTTTGTTCATTCCAAATTCTTTCGATAACTTAGCTGCTTCGTACAAACCAATCGCAGCATACGGATCCTCATCAGAAACTCTTCTTTCAGCTGGATAAAAATTGTATAAATCTTCGTACGATTTTACAGCTTTTTGATAGTATTTATAAGCAAGAACATCGTTCTTAGGGAGATTTTCAAAAATCCATTGCTTATCTTTTGCTATAGAAACTTCTTCTAAAAAAATTCCAAAACCTTCTTTTCCTTCTGGAACTACTTCAACAAAAATCTTTTCATCTATTTCTTTTTGACTAATGTTAGGCAATTTCTTTTTGTATTGATTTTTAACCACTTTTTTTATCTCATCTTCCAAATCCTTAAAACTAAGTTTTCTATTAGAAACTACTTCCTCTATTGCTGAATTTATTTTTTTATCAGCAAAATCTAAACTTCCAGATGATATTCCATCTTTAACTAAAACAGCATACCTCTTACCATTTACATCCTGACCAATGTACGCAAGATAAACGTTTTCTTTTAAAAGCTCATTAACACTAAACTCGCTAACAACGCTTTCACTTATCCTCAAAATTGCTTTTCCAGGAACTAAACTTAATTCCAATTTTCCGTCTTTTACAGGACAATTTATAGTTATTTTGCCTCCAGCCCCAACAGCTTCTAAACTAGTCACAGTACACTTCTCATCTATTATTTTATCACCTTTCGAAACCCAAACTTGTTCATCATTTATCTGTAACAAAGCACTGTCCAATGGAGCGTCTATACTCTCTAATTTCAAATTTAAACCAGCTGCACAATAATAACCTCCCAAATAAATGTCTCTTGATGTTTCTCCTTCTTTTAAACTTACCATTGCCTCTTTTGAATCAATATCTCTATAAATAGAAATAGTTGCTCTATCATTCTCTATAGAATCAGCTCTTATGTATGCTTTTCCATTCCAAAAACCATAATCCCTATAATTACTTCTCCATTCATCATCACTCATTTCAGAAAGATAAAAACTAGTTCTTCCAACACCCCAAACGCCCTCGCTATCGTACTGTATAACAGCAGTTATATTCGCTTCAACAAAATCAGGCATTTCTTTTTCATTTGGAAACCTAGAAACAACAACCACCATATACCCTAAATCAGTGTTAACAGGAGAACCAACTATAGATTTATCAAAACTAGGCCTTTTTCTTAAAGCAGCTCTAGAAGGAAAATAACTTATTCCAGAAATTCCTTTTGGATATTGACCTTTGAAACTTATACTTCTAACTCTAGATATGTCTATTAAAGGATTAACCTGGAAGGACATTAATTTACAAAAAACAGGAACATTTTGTTCTTCCAATAAATCGCTCCTTATAACATTTGGACTGCAACCTCCTGGAACTATACTCAAAATTACATCTTTTCTTTCAAAACAGCTTTCTTGATTAAACTTAGGCCAAAAAATCCCAGGATAACCATAATCTCCAACATCTCCAGAAACAGAACCTGACTGAGAAACAACTTTAGGAATATCAAAAAGAATAAACAAAAATATGAAAACAAAAAAATAAAATCTGAATATATATTTTTTAATTCTTCTATCTTTAAAAAAAATTTTTTTATTTTCTTTTAAACTTTGCTCTTCCATTTTACCAAATTCATCTTATCAAACTTATGAAACAAATCTAATATTTATTATAGATTTTTCAACATTATAATAATTATATTGCAGATCCTCTATTTTCTTCGGAACATCAAAAAATTCTGGACTAATAACTATTTTTTTAGAGTTTTGTAATTCGGATTCAGCTATGTAATAACTAGATTTTCCTCCACCAACTAAAACAGCGCTTTTCATATCTTCAGGAACTTCTATCTCAAAACATTTTTTCTCTGTGAAACCTAAAACACCGAATAAACCAGATTTAGGAATTTCGACACATTTTTCACTTGAAATCTTTCCTAAATCAATATCTGAATTTGAATAAACATAAACTTTAACATCGTATTGTCCTTCTGTTAATTCTATTTCTTTTTGTTCAGGGTAAACCAAATTTAAACTTTCGTTGTTTTTAACAAAACTAATCACAGCATAACTACCTTCTTTTATATTTTCAACTTCCAAACCTAGATTATATTTCTTATCTAAAACTATTTGTATATCACTTTCACTTAAACTCCTAATAATATGTTTCTTAGTTTTATAACCTTCTGCACTTGCTATTATAAAACCATTAACACATTGAGGTATATAATCCTCCAAATAGCTTTCTCCATTTTTCAGAGAAGTCTTTCCAATGTCGCAATTAGTATCGAAGCATTTAAAGCTTATTGTAGAATTAACAGGCTCCAGATTAGAATTGAATGTAGAAACTTTTACTTTCTGGATCCTATGCATACATAACTCAGGAACAATTCCTTGCAAAGCAGAACCCTCCAAAGGATATTTTGGTTTGTTTTTGTTTACAAAAACAACAACAGGATATTGAAACATCTCATCTCCATAATAAATCTGTATCAAAACAGGATAAGCGAGATCATAAACAAAATGATACGGAACATAACAAAAACCTAAAACTCCTAAACCTTCTTGCATCCCAATAGGATCTGCTTTTAAAACACCGTCTTCAGAAGGCCAAACCTCTATCTTCATAGGCCATTCTTTCAAATAAAGGAAATTAACATTTGCATCAACATTTTCTCCTATATCCTTAACAAAGTATTCGTTATCTTTTTTAGATATCCTATAATAATCTCCTTTGATTTTAACAAATGGAATATTGGCTTCAACAGCATCACTTATCTTTTTCTTTATATCCTTAACAAACCAGATTTTAGGACCACAAGTTATTTCAACATTATCAACAGGAACATAAAATCTTAAAATATCTATGCTATAATTTTCAAGAAAACTACTTTCTTTTTGGTAATTATAAATTTTCAAACCCAAATCATAAAATTTTCCTAAATTAGATTTAACATCTTTTTTATGTTCCCCTATAAAAAAACTAGAATTTCCATAATTAAAACTAATCTTTTGTTTTACATTAACTCTTACATAATTGCTATTTATCTCTGTTTTAACACTCTCGACATCGTTACTCTCAACATTAAAACCTCTCTGCTCGAAAACAGAAAAATCACAGTTTGATATTTGATTCTTCAAAAAATCATTTAACTGCTCTTCCATTTCCAACTTAGTAGGAACTTGCTCTTTCATAATTCCATTTCCAGAAATATAGAACCAATAAGGAATTCCATAGCCTAAAAAATTTAGTTGCGATGAAAAAGGCATATAACTGCTCCCAGGAACAAAAGCAGGACTTTTAATATAACCTCCTTGTTGTTCAATTATCTTTATACCATTGAGAGTCTCCTCGTTTATACATGATAGATAATAATTATAAATTTCATCAAAATCTTTAGGAATTTTAAGACCAAAAATTTTTTCTTTTAAAACAAAAATCAAAAAAAATCCTATTAATATTAAAATACCTAAAATTATAAATACACTTACCTGGCCAAATTTTTTATCCTCTTTTTCTATCATAAAAATTATAATAAAACTCTCTATATAAATATTATTAAAATTTATGGACAGAGTTATCTCTGAATAATTGATCGAATAACTAAGAATCCTTTTAAAAATGATGCGAGAAGTATTACTCAATAATTTAAAATATTATGCAAAATCATTAAAATCTAAATTAGATTAACTAAAGATTCCTGTTTTATAATGTAGCCTTTCTAAAAGGATCTCTCTTATTTCATCATGGATACCTTTTCCATAATCTTTATTGTATTCAAAAATTTTTTTACAATAATTAGATTCTGGACAATAACCAAGAATGCACTTAGGACCTATCAAATTTTTTAAATCAGGCAAACTATTTTTGATTTGTTTCTCTTTTATTTCTGAACTCTCAACTCTCTCAGGTTCACATGTACTACACAACCTAAGAGAAAGCTCACCAGCTGTTAGATTATACAAATCATAATTTTCTAATGTTCTTATGCGAACGTTTCTAGGCAAAATATAAATTGCATCCCTTCTCTCAATCCCATTTCTAATTAAGGTTTCCATAAAAACTATCTGTTTAACAGAGGCATCTATATAATCCATTGCCAATTTTTCTTTTCCTTTCTTTTTTAATTGATTCGGAACCACTATCGCACGTTCAACCCTACTTAAAAGATCCTCAAAATTCTTCCTATCTTTATTAGAAAATTCTTTATATTTAGATCTGAATTCATCTATAACCAAAGGCAAATTTCTAACTATATCGTAAGCTCTTTCAGCAGCCATATAAATAGACTCTACGCATTGTTTTAAAGTAGCATGTCTCTTCTGCTCACCCCACACCCTCCATGACAAAGAACTTATTGTCTGCAAACTTACAGCATCGTTATATCTATCAATAAAATCTCTAAAAGCGAGAAGATTCCTCCTTGATAATCTTTCTATTTCTCCAGGACTTTTAGAAGAATAAGTTTCTCCTAACATAGATTCTAACTTTCTTATACAATTTAAGAATCCTTCAGTTAATTCAACTTTATGATTAACAACCAAAGGAATTAAAGGATTTCCATTTAGATTTCCTAGATCTGTTGCAAGATTTTCTTGTGGATACTTAAAAACATTCGAATGTAGATAACTATCCCTAAGAGCTAATTTCCTCGCATGATAAATTTTTTCCATTCCAGCTTCTTTAACAACCTCCTTTTCTATTATATCAACAATATCTTCTATTTCACGAGGAAAAAAAATTTCTCCCCTGCTTCTTTGATACTCTATTTCATTCGACAAACTGATTATTCCAGAAATAGGCAGAACTATATACAAATTCCCAGAACTGTTATAAGCCATCATTTTACTAGCTATCTGCGGCCCTTCTCTCTCACCAAAATTTTCTACAAGTTTTTTATAAATATCCAAAGCCATTGTAGATATCCTGATGTAATCTTCTCTAAGGTTCTTGTTATATTCTTTATTTAAAACATCAGGAACAATTATATCTTCAATTAAAGCCCTCCTTCCACTAGTAGTAAAACTTCTCGAATTGACCAATCCTGTCAAAGCAGGATCTATAAATTTACTTCCTTCAATTCCAAGAACTAAACCAGCAGTACCATCCAAAGAATGCCCCCTAAGAACAGAACTAGATAACTTTTTGATTATAGTATCTTCAAGGTTGTTTTCTTCAATAGCTTTTTTTACTTCATCCTCTAAACCTTTATTAAAAGAAACTTGTTGCGAAACAGCTTTTTGCAAAAATGCAACCAGAACATCAGCACCATAAAAATCTTTATTTTGACTATTAAATTCTCTAGTTTCGTATCTAGGCCAAAAACCAAGAAGTCTAACTTTCAAAGAACCTTTTTCCCACTCCATCAAAAAAATCCACAATTATAAATTTTAAAGATTTTCGTTTTCTAAAATATATTTTAAACAGCTTTGTTACAAGTCTAATATTCTTCTTTGATACAAAGAACTTTTAAATAAAAATTTAAAAATGGCCTCACCAAGAATCGAACTTGGAACTTTTCCACGTCAAGGAAACGTTTTGCCATTGAACTATGAGGCCTTGTTAAATAATTCTAGTACAACAATTAAAATAACCAAATTTAAATTTTTTACTGATTTTGGTTTTGCTCAAAAAATTAGAATTTAAAAGCATTTAAAATACTGATAACATTTAAAAACCTATCTTTTATTAATTTTTAATAATTAAAGAATAATCTAATGAAAATTCCAAAAACAACTACAAGATATTGTCCGTATTGCAAAAAGAAGACAGAACAAAAAATAGGATTAGTATCAACAGGATTTAAAAGAGGAACTCTAACATGGGGATCTTTAACAAGAGCTAAATCAAGAGGAAAAGCAAGAGGAAAAGGAAACAAAGGTAGATGGGGAAGTAAACCAGCAATTAAATCTTGGAAAAGAAAAACAAAAACCACAACAAGAAAGGTTTTGATTTATACATGCAAAGAATGCGGAAAATCAAAACTAGCAAAAAAATCAAGAAGAGTCTCAAAAATATTAATAGGAGAAAAATAAATGGCAAAACAAACAAAAATCTTAGTTAAAAGAAAAAAATTCATAGAAGTTGAAATACCAATAATAAAAACAAAAGTTGATATAATAGGAGATTCCCCAAAAGATATAGAAAACAAAAACATAAAATTAGATTTAACAAGAATGCTCAAGGGTAAAAGTTTAGAAGCAACTTTTAAAGTAAAAACAGAAAACGAAAAAATTTATGCTTATCCAACAAAGATAAAACTAATGTCTTATTTCATAAGAAGGATGATGAGAAAAAAAATAAGTTATGTAGAAGATTCTTTTAAAACCAATAGCCAAGAGAGCGTTCTTATAGTAAAACCTTTTCTAATAACAAGAAAAAAAGTATCTAGAGCTATAAGGAAGACTCTAAGAAACAAAACAAAGAATTGGTTAGAAGAATACATTTCAAAAAAGAAAAATAATGAAATATTTTTAGACATTCTATCAAACAAACTTCAAAAATCTCTATCAACATTCCTCAAAAAAGTTTATCCTCTCTCTTTATGTGAAATAAGAGTATTAGAGATAGAAAGAGATTTAAAAGAAAAAGGGATCGGAGATTCTAAAAAAGAATTTTTAAAAGAAGAAGAAATAGAAAAAGAAAAAATAAAAGAAGCTGAAGAAGAAATTAAAAGAACCCAAGAAAGAGCTTCTAGAATAGAAAAATCTATCAAAGAAAAAACTAATTCTAAATAATTACAAAAAAATCTACATTCTCAATAACAGCTTTATTTGTCAAGGTTTACGCTTTCACAAATGTAATAATTATTAAAAACTAATGTAAATATTAATGTTAAATCAACAAAATTTTTAAACAAAAACAAACTAGGTTTATTAAGCCCCTATAGCTCAGTTGGTTAGAGCGGCTGCCTTGTAAGCAGTAGGTCGAGGGTTCGAATCCCTCTGGGGGCTCTTTCTTGCACAAAAAACTTTGTCATACCAACAAACATATTTTATCTTTTTATGAAAAATACAACAAAGAATTATTCAAAAAAATAACAAAAATCTCAATAGACTAAAAATATTCTTAAGATTTATCTATGTTTAAAACCAAGTTTCTTGTTAAAGATTAATTATCTTCTACACTCTCTGCTTTTTTTTCGATTAATAGAATGTTTGCTATTTCTTCAGGTATATTTGCAACATCTCCTTTCTTAAAAGGGCCGAGAGTAGATCCATCCAAACTAACCAGTTCCCCTATATCCTCTATAAAAACTATCATTTTGTTCTTAGGTTTTTCTTCTTCATTGTTCTTTAAAATCTCTGATATTTTCTTATCTCCGCTTTCTAAAGATTTCATAATTCCTTCAAAAACTTCTTTTTCTATAGCCAACATATTATCAAAATCTCTTTTTGAAATCCCTGTTTCAGCAGCAACAAAAGCAAGTTCAAGAATTTTTTTCTTTCTCCTTAACATTAACTCTTTAAAAATAGCTATTGAATTTTCAAATTGTTTTTTTGTTTTAATTATAGTATCCATGAAATCTTCTTCATTTTTTTCAGAGATCTCTTTTTTTTCTTTAAGGTAAATTCCTACTTCTTTTATAAAATTTTTTGGCAAAGGTTGTAATTGTTCGCTATACCTCTCTTTCCTTAAAGCATCATACAAATCATTATAAGTGATCATAGTTTTAGAAATAAGAAACCCTTTATAATTTTTATTATATAAAAATGTATTTCTAAAAATTTTGTTAATTGAAAGAATAACTTATTTAAACGACCTTTACATTGATACATTATTATTTATAAATTATAAAACAAATTTCATGGAAAATTTTGCAACAGATAATTTTATTATGTTTTAGTATGGAATGCTAGACCATTATCACCTAAACCGTTATCACTTATACCAACAAACATATTTTAACTCCTTAGTTTAAAAGACTAATTGGTTTAAGATACTCTAAAAAAATCCAACTTTTTTTAACAACTCTCTACCATAAATTTTACCAAGGCTTCCTTTTTTAGAATCTTCTTCGCAAAAACGTAAATTTTTATCTTTCAATTTTTTATCATAAAACAAAACAGGAACAGGATGCGATGAATGATTCTTTAATTTACATGGTGTGGAATGATCACACGTTAATACAACTTTTATATTTTTCTTTTCTATAAAACTTCTCAAAAAAGAAAAAAACTTATTATCCAAAATTTCTATCATTCTTTTTTTATCAAAAGGCCTGTTATCATGTCCAGGAACATCTGTTTCTTTGAATTGTATATAACAACCTCTATAATTTCTATATCTTTTCTTTATTCCCAAGATAGCAAAATCAATTGCTTTATTTAAACCATCATAAAGATTTTCATAAACATCGTAATTCCTATTAGTTGGATAGCTAAATGAAAAATTATCCATACCAGAAAGTTTTGCTATACCAATTTCCAATGGCATATAATTAATAGACATCCAATTTTTAAAATTTCTTAATTTAGGAATCTCTATTCCAGGACCTCTAGCAAAAACCATGTTCGCAGGCAACAGCCCCTTTTTAACTCTTTTCAAATTTATTCTATGATCCTTTAGAATTTTAAAAGCCTGTTCTACAAAACTATTTAGTATATTAGCGCTATATTTAGACAACTCATCATCATCCAAAGGTTCAGAAAAAGAAAATTTGTTTGAAGGATTATTCTTAGAATAATCATTATCTATATTAGATATGTTATCAGAAAAACCTCCTCTAAAAACAACCACTCCTCTATGTTGAATAGTAGGCCTTAATTCAAATTTGCACTGAAGCTTTATTTTTTTGTTAAGCGTTTCTGAAAGAATACGTGCTTCTTTATCAGTTAATGTTCTTCCAGCCCTTCTATCTATAACCACCTTTGTTTTTAAATCTTCTATTGTACCAAAATTCGTTCTTAAAACAAGATCTCCTCTTTTTAGTTTTATCCCACAACCAACTGCTTCAAAAATCCCTCTTCTAGACAAAGAATCATCATTACCAAATATAGAGATAACAGAATTATCAGAACTCGGAACAATTCCCTCATTAATAGGATACATAAAACCTAACCTACTATTCTTAGAAAAAAAATCTATATTAGGAGTTTTAGCACTTTCCAAAGGAGTTTTCCAGTTTAGTTCCTCACACTTCAAATCAGCAGCTCCGTCAAGAATAATTAACATTTCTTCCATTTTAAAAAAAAGATTATTTATTATAAATAATTTCCTATTAAGGATTCTGTTTAGTTAAAAAATGATGAATATTAATTCTATGAATATTTTAGTATCCTATTAAATGAAACAAAAAATCTTAATCTAGCAAATAATATCATTAATTGTATATTTAAATAATCATATTAAAACTAAATACCTTTAAATTAAAATCCTTCAAATCCCAAAATATTTTTATTAAGAATATTATTTTACACATTCATTTAAAAAATATTCTAAATTTATCATAGGATCTTAACTTTAACTACACAAAATCAATAATTATCCCTAAAGTTCCAAAGTTTTCTATTAATTACATTAATTAAAATTAATTTAATATTTAATAAATAGACTTCTAAAAACTAATTAAACTTATAAACACAAACATCTTATCTAAAATATGTTCGATTTTTTGAAAAACAAAATAAAAGAATGGGTAACTAAAACAAAAGAGAAACTAAAACCAGAAGAAAAAAAAGAAATCAAAGAAATAAAAGAAAAGAAAACAAAGAAAAGAGAAACAAAAAAGATTAAAAAAGAAATCATAAAAGAGAAACCTGAGAAAGAAAAAACTTTAACAGAAGAGAAAACATCTTTTTTGAAAAGATTAAGATCAGTATTCGTTTATAGAATAAAACAAGAAGATTTTGATGAAATTTTTAATGATTTAGAGACTCTCCTGCTTGAGAATAACGTTGCTTTAGAAGTTGTTGAAAAAATAAAAGAGAATCTATCAAAGAAATTGATAGGAAAAGAAATAAAAAAAGAGAATTTGGAAGAAGAAATAAAAACAGAACTCAAAAATTCTCTAAATGAAATTTTGATTGAACCAGACGATCCTATAGAGATAATAAAATTAAAAAAACAGAAACCTTTCGTTATATTATTTTTCGGAACAAATGGCTCTGGAAAAACTACAACTATAGCAAAATTTGCTTATCTTTTAAAAAACAACAAGTTTTCTGTTGTCTTAGCAGCTGCTGATACTTTTCGTGCAGCATCAATAGAACAAATTTCAGAACATGCAAAGAAAATAGGAGTGCCTGTTATAAAACACGATTATCAAAGTGATCCTGCTGCAGTAGGTTTTGATGCTATAAAATATGCAAAAGCTCACAACATAGATTCTGTTTTAATAGATACCGCTGGGAGAATGCATACAAAAACAAACCTTTTAGAAGAAATGAAAAAAATATCAAGAGTAACAAATCCTGATTTAAAAATTTTTGTAGCAGAATCCATAGCAGGAAACGACGCTGTAGAACAAGCAAAAACCTTTCATAATGCAATAGAAATAGACGGAAGCATTTTAACTAAAACAGATGTAGATGAAAAAGGTGGTACTATAATTTCAATAAGCTATGCTACAAAAAAACCAATTTTTTATTTAGCAAATGGACAGAATTATGAAGATTTGAAACTTTTTAACAAACATGAATTTATTAAAAGTTTAGGACTATGAAAAATTAGAATACATTATTTAAATATAAAGCTACTTTAAAACTCTTCGTGAATCCTTCTATAATTTCTAACAATTTTAAAATTTTAATTGAATAAAATCATCACAAATAAAGAAAAATATTAAATCAAAAATCTTTTAATCTATTTTAGTTTCTAATAAAATTTAAAATATACTCTAGTTAAACTACTTTCAAACTTATAATTGTTAATATTATTTCTTTCTAATACAAACTTAATACAAACTATTTTGAAAATCGAATTTATTATTTTTTGATAATCTTATTATATAATTATTATTGAATTAATTCTAAGAAGATATTTAATTGTACAAAGCCAAAATTCCTATAAATAAAAAACTATCAGCCAAAAACAAAAACCCTATAAACCGCTGTTATCTATAATTATTATGCTAGAAAATTTAAGCGCAAATTTAAAGAAAGGATTTGAAAGAATAACAAATGCAATTTTCCTTGACAAAAAAATAATAGAGTCCAGTGTAAAAGATTTACAAAGGGCATTAATCCAAGCTGATGTCAATGTACAACTAGTGAAAGAATTGGGAGACAAAATAAAAAAAGAAGCTGAAAACGAAAAAATAAAAGGCATAGAAAAAAAAGAACACATAATTAAAATATTGCATGATGAAATTTTAAATTTAATAGGAAAAGAAAAACACGAACTTGAATTAGAAAAAGGAAAAAACAAAAAAGTAATTTTAGTAGGATTGTATGGTTGCGGAAAAACAACTACTGCAATTAAATTAGCAAATTACTATTTAAAAAGAGGTTTTAAAACAGCTGTTTTGGGTTTAGATGTACATAGGCCTGCTGCAACTGAACAACTAGAACAATTAGGAAAACAAGCAAAAATACAAGTTTTCATAGAAAAAAATGAAAAAGACCCAATTAAAATATACAAGAAATACAAAGATGAAATAAAAAAATACGACCTTGTGATAATAGATACTGCTGGAAGACACGACTTAGACAAAGAATTAATTAAAGAGATAATCTCTCTTGAAAAAGAAATAAAACCTCATTACACTTTATTGACTATCCAAGCAGATATAGGACAAGCAGCAAAAAAACAAGCATCAGAATTTCAAAAAGCATGTAACATAAACGGAGTCATAATAACAAGGATGGATTCTAGTGCAAAAGCAGGCGGTGCTTTAACAGCATGCAACGAAACCAAAGCGCCTATTTTTTTTATAGGAACTGGAGAAAAAATAAATGAAATAGAGAGCTTTAATCCAAAATCTTTTATTTCTAGAATTCTAGGACTAGGAGATTTAGAAAGTTTAATAGAAAAGGTTCAGTCAGCAATAGATGAAAAAACGCAAACAAAGGCAAAACAAAAACTTAAAGAAGGAATCTTTGATTTAAGGGATTTTCAACAACAACTAAAACAAATAGGAAACGTAGGAAGTTTTTCAAAAATTATTGAGTTAATACCAGGATTCAAAAAAGAAAAAGTTTCAGAAAAAATATTCGATAATCAAGAAGAAAAAATAAAGAGATGGCAATACGCAATAGATTCTATGACTAAAGAAGAAATCGAAAACCCAGAGATAATAGAAAAACAAACAACAAGACTTGGCAGAATAGCAAAAGGTTCTGGAATAACTACTTCGGATATAAGACAATTAATAAAACAATACAAATTGCTAAAAGAAATTTTACAAGGTTCAAAGGATTTATCTAATTTTGATTCTTCACAAGGTTTATCACAAAAACAGATACAAAAATTAGCAAAAAAATTTGGAAGAAAACTTTTCTGAATTTTTTAAAATCTAATTTCCTTAAAAACCTAAAATTTAATAACAAATTAAACTAAGTTTTTACTAAAGACTAAAAATAGCTTAACAAACAACGTGCTACTCCTTGCCTTAAAGGGAAGGCTTTTGTGATGCTCGTCTTGATTTCTTACATAACCCCTTGCACTCTCAAGCTGAATAAACCACAATGAAGCAATAAATTTTCCAGGACTCTATAAATGTCCTCTAGGATATCTTAAAAACTATATTAATAAAATTAAATATTAATTATTGAGCGCTTGTTAGCCTACAACATCTTGCAAAAACATGAACATATTGATTAGCAGTTTGTGTATCCTCATAAATCAAAGCACTATTTGGATATTCGCACCTATACCAACCAGACCATCTAGGGTCATTCGAAAGCACGCAATTAGGATTATTATTGTAAAAAGCAGAATCTCTAGTATAAAATACATTACCCAAAAGTTGATAATCTGCATGATTATTACTTTCTACTTCATAATAATTATAACCACTTCCTGTTAGAGTATAACCTGAAGGACAATCAGCCTTACAACCACTAGCCCTAACTTCTGTGCCAGAACAACTATTCTCCACAGTTGTGCACTCGAACTTAATATCAAGTTCATTAAAACTATGTCCCATAATTGAAGGATTATTTCCACCCCAAGCAATTACGAACCCTACACCTATTAATAACAAAACCACAACAAAAAAGATATAAAAATCTCTTGACCTTATCTTTATGTTTATCTCACCCATTTTTAATAATTAAAAAAACTTTATTTAAATAATTTTCGGTTTATCTTTTTAGGATTTCTCATAGAAAAAGCTTTCTTCTCATTAAAAGATCCTAAGAAGAATTGATTTTTATAACTTCGTATTCTAGTTTCTTTTTAATTAATTCTATAAACTTTTTTTCATCTTCTTTTTTAATAATGCATCCTGCTGCTTCTCTATGACCTCCAAAATCTCCTCCTATCAATTCTACAACAGATTCTATAACCTCTTTCAAGTTATTTTTTGTTTCAGAATTTTTTCCAGAGATTCTAGCAGAAACTTTTATTTTATCTTCGTTATAAGCCATCCCTATTAGAATCGTCCCTTCTCTATAAAATGATGAAAAAGATATTATGCTTATCAAAGTCCCTATTAGAGTATCCTTAATTTTATCTTTTGCATTTATTATTACATAATTCTTTCCTATTATTTTTTCTGTTTCTAAAATGTATTTCAATCCAGAAATTATATGTTGCCTGTATTTTATATATATTCTTTCTGCTTTTTTCTTTGCATTTAAATTTCCCAAACATAACATCAAAGATATTTCTGGTTTTCCCATTCTGCTACAAGCATTTATTATAGCAGAGAGTTCTCTCGCATCCTCTATTTTATTAAACAATTTTATCAAATAGAGATTCCCTATGTACTCAAAATTTTTTTCTTTGGTTTGAATTCTCAAGATTACAGAAGTTATAAGTCTCTTCATTTCTTCGTCTGTTAAATCTATAAGAGACTTAAAATTTTTTCCAACCTTATCTATTCTAGCTTCTTTCAACAATTCGTAACTTCCTTTTTGATTACCAGTTACTCCTGGAATGAACGGTCTTAAACTGTATTCAAGAGTTTTATCCAAAGGTCTTGTCGAAGGATAAATCAACAACCCTTTTTTCACTTTTACATTAGATTCTCTTATTATTTTTTCTCTTGTTTTGCTTATCTTTCTCTCTAGAGTATCACCTATCATTCCCAATATAGCTAAATAAGACAAGTCTTTATTTTCCTCTGAAATATATTTAGAAACCAGATAAACAAGTTCTGAACTAGATAATTCTTCGTATTCATCAAAAAGATGCGGATTTAAAATTTTTATATTTTTTTGTAGATCACGAATTTTTATTTCATGATGATCTATTATAAAAATTTCATTTTTTAATTTTGATAACTCCTCGATGTTGTTTGAACCAAGGTCTGTTATAATTATCAGTTTGTTTTCTGGTATCTCTCTTATTTCTTTTTGCGTAAGTTGTTTTAATATTTTTAAAGAAAATTGTTTCGATAATCTGTTCAAAGTTTTTGAAATAATAGCAGCAGAACTAATTCCATCTGTATCATAATGACTTAATATATGAACATTATTCTTCAAAATTTTTTCTTTCAACAAATCAGCAAATTCTTTTATGTATTCAAACATATTTACCTCTTTTTTGATTTCAAATAATCTTCTATTTTTTTGAGTTTAGATTTATTTATTCCTAAAGCTCTTTCTGCTTTTTTATCATGCTTATGTTTTTCATAATGTTTTTCTACTCTTTCAACTTTTTTTCTTAAATTTATTAGAGTAGGTTCTTCAAACTTTCCTTTTTCTTCTAGAACCTCTTTTATTTTCATACCGTACAATTTAACTTTTGGTATTCCATAGCTATCCCTTAAGATAAGCCCTATTTTCTCAGAACTAAATCCTTTGTTCGCTAATTTTAATATTATTGCTTTTACTTCTTCTTTTGTATATTTCAACCAAACAGGCTTCTCTAATTTTTTTATTTCTTGTGATTTTTGCATTTTACTTTATACTTTGTTTAAATCTGTTTTTAAATTTTTTGTTTAATCTTCTTAAAAAAGTTCAATAAAATTGAATAGCCCCGCCAGGATTCGAACCTGGGTCACAGGCTCCAAAGGCCCGTATACTTGACCACTGTACTACGGGGCTGGTAAATTTAAGAATTTATTAATGTTTATAAGTTTATTTATTGCAATTTAAAAAATGAATATTTGTCTATTACGAAATTAATATCTCTCTTTATATCTACCTCTTGATTCTATTTTTTTAATTCTTTCTAGAATTTCTTTATAATCTTTTGCTTTATAATTCTCCTTTATCATATTCCAGCATTTTTCATAAATAGAGAAATGTTTTGCTTCTAAAGCTTGTTTAAACAAATGCAAATCTACGGCTTTGTCCTCTATTCTTTTAGAATGAAAAGACAACCCAAAATCTATAAAAAATACTCTATCTTTTTTTAAAATCATATTGCTAGTCGTAAGATCCCCATGGATTATATCACAATCATGCAATTTTGTAATGTTTTCTGCTATTAACTTACAAATTTTCTCATAATCCAATTTTTCCAGATCTTCGGAAAGTTTTTTTCCTTCTATATACTCCATTTCTATTATCTCTTTTTCATCACTAAAAATAATTTTAGGAATATCCACAATACTCGATAATTTGTTCATTATCCTGACCTCTGATTTAGTCCTAGATTTTCTTAATTTCTCGTCGATTAATTTAAGCCTATAAGATTTCTTTATACGCTTTTTTATTATTCTGTCTTTTTCCAAGATTATTATTGCTTCAGCTCCTTTTGCTAAAATTTTCTTTTCCATTCCAATTAATTGTAAATTCATAGTTATATAAATTTAATTTTTATTATAACTTTTATACAATAAAAATAGCAAGATTTTATAATCTGAAACCAAGTGCATAAAAACCAAAACAAAAAATTTAAAAATAAGATAACTTCTTATTTTCATGCGAAAAAATAAATTTCTAAAAGTTAGATGCCAAAATTGCAAGAATGAACAAAACATATTCGAAGGAGCAAAAACTGTAGTGAAATGTCTTATCTGCGAAAACATTTTAGCAGAACCTAGAGGAGGAAAGGCAGAAATAAAAGCGAGAATCATAGAAGTATTGAATTAATTAAGGATTCTTGAAAAAACATTTTATATAAAAATTCTTAATTCTCTTAAAAAATATAAAATTCACAAACACAAAAATTTATAATCTCTCACTTTTTTAAATCTTCATGGAAGAAATAGAAGAAGGACAATTAGTTTTATGTACTGTAACAAAAATAGTTGGAACAACAGTATTTGTAGAAATAGAAAATAATGGAGAAGGAACGATAACAACTTCTGAAATAGCTCCAGGAAGAATAAGAAATTTAAGAGACTATGTAATTCCAGGAAAAAAAATAGTCTGCTTAGTTTTAAGCAACAAAAACAACAAGATACACCTTTCATTAAGAAGAGTAAAATTAAACGAAAAAAAGGAATTTTTAAACAAATTAGAAAAAGAAAAAGGTTACAAAGCAATATTAAAAACAGTTTTGGGAGAGAAACATGAAAACGTTTTAAAAGAGATAACTAAAGACTACTCTTTACTAGATTTTTTTGAAAAATTAGAAGAAAACAAAGAAATTTTAGAAAAATATGTTAACAAACAAGAAGCTGAAAGAATCCTTAAAATATTAGAATCTAAAAAAGAAAAACTAAAAGAAATTAAAAAATTTTTTAAATTATCAAACAAATCTTCTGATGGAATAAAAATTATCAAGAACATACTAATGAACGCTTGTAAAGGAAATTTTTATGAAGTAAGTTATATTGCAGCAGGAAGATACATGATTACTTTAAAAGGAAAAGATTTTAAAGAACTTAACACAGAACTAAACAACATTCTAAACAAAATAGAGAAAAACTCTAAAGAAAATAATTGCGAATTCTACATAGAAAAATAAATCAATTGAATTTAAAACAATTTTTTCTGTTTCTCTATTTTTATATTCGGCAAAATTGCTTTACCATAAACTCCATCATAACCTGGAATAACTTTTATTTCTCCCTTTCTATTTTTTATTATGACCTCTGCTAACAAATCGTTCTTCAAAAATGATTTAAGATCGTTCTCTTCTACATTTAATAAAACATTCAATTCGTTAGAAAAATTATTTATTAAGTTATTATATATATCCCAACATTTTTTTGTGTTTATCCCAACACCCAAAGTTAAAGAAATTAATTCATGCAAAGGCAAAATTTTATAATAGAACTTTTTGTTTCTATGGTTCGCTAATCCCAACTTTGATATTTCATTAACTCTATAATCAACTCCTATTGTTAAACGATTTTTACAAACAGGACATATGCCGTTTATTTTTTTAGTTTCTTCTGGAGTGCATGAAAAATTGCATTTAGCATGACCATCGAAATGATATTTTCCATAAGCAGGATCTACCTCTATAGTCCCAAAAAATTTTTTTTCTCTTATCTGATTGATTATAGATTCGTAACTTAATTCTCCATTATCAAGATTAAAGATAGTTGCTTCCCTTCCAAGCCTCCATGGCCAATAACTATGAGAATCTGAAAAACTTACAATTGCTCTATCATCCAATTCCTTTATTCTCCAGTTCATTTCAGGATCAGAGCTTATCCCAGTTTCTATAGCATGTATCAGATAAGTTTTATCTTCAAATGCTTCTTTCAAAGAATCAAAACCTCCCTCGCTTCCAAAAATCCCAAACCAAGGAGTCCATGCATGGGCAGGTATTACTTCTATCCTAGAATCTATTTCTTCCATTTTTGCAACAAAATCTCTGCAAGAAATACCAAAAATAGGTCTTCCATCGTAATCTCTTTTTCCTTTTTCATCCAACCAAGAGTTTATTTTTTCTACAACTTCAACAGAAGGAGAAAAATACAATAAATGAATTTTTTTAACCCTATTATTTTTTGAATATACTAAAGAAATCTCAGAACTAAGCAAAAATGGAAATTCTCCTTTATCATCTATGTAATAATAAATCCCTTTATTTTCCTTTAATTTCTTTATCTCTTTTAACCACAAAGGATGAGTAAAATCACCACTACCCAACAAATCCAAACCTTTTATTCTAGCCCATTTAACCAAATTAGGAAAATCTAAATCTTTACTACATGCCTGAGAATATTTTGAATGAAGATGTAAATCAGCAAACAAAAATTTTTTAGTATTCATAAACAAAATAATTCCTATATGTTTTTATATTTTGTTGATCTTTGAGCTGTAAATTTAGTTACACCTATCTTAATCGAAAAACTAATCTGGCATTAATAAATTTAAGAACTTCTATTTCATAATTTTTTTATGAAGATCATGAAAGCTTTTGACAAAAAGTAGGTAATACATAATAATTATCTCTCACTATAACTTGGTATATAAATCTCGCTTAATAGTTGTTAAGTGAAATTGCCCTTCGCCCGCTTGTTAAGTTACATTTTTATAGTTGATTAGTTTAACATAAATTATGATACCAAAAATTATTTTCAAATATTCTTGGATTTACGACCAGAACTGGAAAGAATGGATTAAAATTTACAAAAGAAAAACTGGCAAATATCCTAATACAAAACAAATTTTGAACTACATCAAAAAGGTTGAAAAACTTTGGAGAAAAGACGAAAAGAAAATTCTTGCAGAGCTTTCCAGAATTTCTAGGCTGAAATGGAAATCTGAGTTTATCTATTGTTATGTTGTTGGTAGGTGTATTCCTTTTTCCGACCCGTTAACTTTACCAGTTTATGACAAATATCCTGATTATTTTATTGACACATTGATTCATGAATTAATTCATCAATTATTTACTCAAAATGGGAATGTGAAAGAATCAGAAAAAGCATGGGCATATGTTAATAGAAAATACAAAAAAGAATCGCACAAAACGAGAATTCACATTCCACTTCATGCAATCCATTCTCACATCTATTTGAAATTTTTTGGGGAAAAAAGACTAAACAGAGATATTAGGCTAATCAGCTTTCTACAAGACTACAAAAAATCTTGGGAAATCGTACAAAAAGACGGATATCAAAAAATAATCCAAGAATTTACAAAAAGAATAAAATAATTTTTGGGCGGGCTTCGGGCAACTCTCCCTCACTTCGTTCGGTCGGCACGTTGCACTCTCGCTATCGCTCGGCTCACTTAACAGGCATTAGTCAAGATTTTTGGAAGCTGAGAGTTGAGCATTGGAAAAAAATTGAATTGTTGGATAATATTTCCCTTCCAAAAACCCTTCGGAAATTCTCTTTTAGAAATCTGTCCAGAGAACCGCTAACTTTAAACTTCGTTAAATGTTAGCTTTTCCTTGCCTCTCCAAGTATTCGAGGTCGACTAACACAGTTAAGTGAAATTTTGAGTTCTTAACGGGGTTCGCCTCTTCGATTATTTTATAAAGTTCAAAAAAATTAACTAAATTATGGAACACGTTGCAATAATGAGAAAATCTTGGGGATTGACTCAAAAAATTCTGTCCGGTCAAAAGAAAATTGAATCAAGATGGTATAAAGTAAAGTATTCTCCTTGGATAAAATTAAATCTGGCGAAATTGTTTATTTCAAAGATTCTGGCGAACCTGTTACCATCAAAACCGCGGTTGAAAAAGTGATTCAATTTTCTGATTTAACTCCAGAAAAAGTCAAAGAAATTTTGTACCAATACGGTCAAGCTGACGGTTTGGGTATTGATAAAATCCCAGAATTTTTTGAGATGTTCAAAAATAAGAAATATTGCATGTTAATTTTTTTGAAAAATCCACAGAAAATTGAGCCATTTGAAATTGATAAATCAGGATTTGGCGCAATGTCTGCTTGGATTTCTGTTAGTGATATTAATAGGATTAAAGCGAACCCCTAAACTCAAAACTCTGCGCTCCCTTCGGTCGCTTGCCCCGCTGCGCTTTCAGTCGCTACGCTCCTTCAGGTCATATAACATGGGTTAAGTCCAATCGCTGACCACAGCACCAAAATTAGTTTACATTAAATTTTCTTGTCCAAATATCAAGATGTTTGAAACATTTAATCAATTCTTTTCCTTTATTAGTTAATGAATATTCAACTCTTGGTGGAATCTCATTAAATCTTTTCTTTGAAACCAATTCCAATTTTTCCAATTCTTTTAAACGTTTTGATAAAGTTCTTGGACTGATATTTTTCATATCCCTGATTAAATCATTAAATCTCTTTGTCCCATTGTTGTATAATTCTCTCAATATCAATAAAGTCCATTTTTTGCTAAGATAATTTAATATTTTCGTTATTGGACATGTTTTTTCCATTTGTTTCACCTAAAACTTTACTTTTGGTTACTACAACATTTATATACTCTTAATTATTACTATACATAATAAAGTATTAATAATATAAAAAGATTACTATTTGATGAATAAAAATGACTAAGAAATCGGAAGTTAATCTCATGAAAAACATACAACCAATAAAAATTAAAATTATCGTTGGCAGCACAAGACAAGGCCGTTTTAGTGAAAAGCCAGCTAATTGGATTTTTGAAGAAGCAAAAAAGCTAGAAGGTGTTGAGGTGGAGCTTCTGGATCTACGAGATTATCCTATTCCATTTTTTGATGATTCGATGTCTCCATCAATGGCTAAAGGCAATTATTCAAATAAAGTTGTCAAAGAGTGGGCAGAAAAAATAAACGATGGTGATGCTTTTATAATTATTACACCAGAATACAATCACGGCTATCCTGCAGTTTTGAAAAATGCAATGGATGTTATTTATTCGGAATGGAATAAAAAGCCAATAGGTTTTGTAAGTTATGGTAGCGCTGTTGGTGCGCGTGCTGTCGAACAGCTTCGCCAAGTCGCGATTGAACTCCAAATGGCGCCGATAAGAAATGCTATTCATATTCCACTTAATATTTTCATGGATGCGATGATGGGAAAAGGACCTGCAGGTACAGAAATATTCAAACCCATTCATGAAAGCCCATTTGGTAATCCTGTAGAAAGATTCTTTAATGAACTTCTCTGGTGGGCTAAAGTGCTTAAAGAAACCAGAATAAAAGATTTGAGGAGTGACAAAAAATGAACAATAAGATTGTTTTAGGAATTGTTGCATTGGTGATTTTGGTAGTAGCAGTGATAGAATTTGTTAACATATTTAGCTCTTTTTCCAAAACAGATAATATTGTGAAGACAACAAATACAGGGAATGTTAAAGAATTCTCTATGACCTCTTTTACTGAAATTATTGATGGAAAATATTATCCTCAATATTCTCTAAAAAATATCACTGTCAATAAGGGAGATTTGGTAAAGATAAAACTTACTGTTACAAGTGGTATGCACGACTTTAAAATTGACGAGTTTAATGTGTATGCGGATACAAAAGAGCTTAATAAAGAGTATGTAATTGAATTTGTAGCAGATAAAGCTGGAGAATTTGTTTATTATTGCACAAAACCAGGACATCGCCAACTTGGACATTGGGGAATTCTCAAAGTAATTGAGTAAATCTATCTTTTAGTCATAAACTATTATGGGTGAACATGGAAATTATAAAATATGATGAATTAGACCAGATAAGATTATTCAAATTTATGATTCTGAAACATAAATAAAAAATGTTAATAAGTCTCTCTCTAATCTTATGTTTCATCACTTCTTAGATTAGAGTGCTTTAATTTTAGCTTTTAAAATAATAACTAGAAATAACCTTAAAAAATCACATCTTAAATTTCTCTTCAGAAAAAATACCTTTTTTTAAAAACTAAAACTTTTAAATGAAGGCTCTGACTTCTTTCTAAGAGAAATTAAAATACCTATTATTAGAACAATAACCAAAATAATTATTACCTCCCATATCCAAACATTAGTGCTAGGTTTTTCTGTAATCTCAGGAGGGCCCTTTTTGACCTCCTCTTCCTGAGTTTCAATAGCGTGAGTAGTAGGAGTTGTAGAAGTGACTATGCTCTCAGATATTTTTCTTATAGTTAAATTAGCACTATTATTAATTATAGAATTTAACTTAACACTTAAATCATACACATTATCATTAGTTAAATCAAACTTTTTTTCTTCTCCTATACTTAGAATAGCTTGCTGAGGACTTGAAGAAACATTTATTGTAACTGTAGAAGAACTCAAAGAAATAACCCCAACAGAGTGTTCAACTCTATTTATAAAAAATCTAATTCTGTTTTTAACTGCTAAATTTTTCGTATAACCTTTAGAAAGCTGATCTTCAGTTATAGTATAGCTAACGCTCCAATAAGAACCTGTACTCCCTCCACCTCCTCCACTAGACGAGGAACTCGATGAACTACTAGAAACACTTACAACATTTCCTGTTATTATCGGAGCTGTTCCAGAAAAATGTGGAAGCCTTATCCACACTTTATTATTAGTAGTATCAACATAACACGGATTTGTAGAATTAAAACTTGAAACAATTTTTGTACAATTATTTTGATTCATCAAAACCTCCCATTCTCCTTTATGAGAAGAATAATGACTATAGTTTCCTCCCAAAGCATCTCCGCTTCTTCCATGAACACTAACATTCCAAATAACTCTCCAATCATCATCATAAAGATAAGGAATAGTCATATTGATATCTGCTGACTCGTTTAAACCTGTTTGACTCGAACTACCTTCTGTATAAGGTATTGAAACAAGAACATAATCGTATATTTTAGGACCACCAGAACCAAATTTTAGAGCTTGCTCAAGTGTTCCTCCAAATGTAGTGTTAGAAACAGAACTATCAAAAAGAGCTTCTGGAGGACCTGAAGCCAACATATCTACATTAACATAATGAACAGAAATATTTCCACTTCCCATCCTGAAACTAATTTTTCCACCGCCCATAACTGCTTTCATTGGATTAAATCCATTAGAAGAATTAGGATCCATACTTTTCATATCAGAATCACCTAATATACAAGCTGAAGGAGGATTAGGAACATCGCAAGTTGAATTAGAGATATACATTCCAACATAGAGTCTATCAAGAGCTATGTCAGAATCAATTCCTTTAGGAGAAAATTTTCTCATTGTTATATTAGCATTTCCTCCTGAAGAAACTAACTGTGAAACATTAAAAACTATTCTTCTAGGAGCCATCTGATCTCTACTTGGAGAATTTGGACCTCCGCCTCCTGCATCATTAATAAAAACAGAAATTTCTTTTACACCACTAGCATTTATCAAAGGAATAGAAAAATTAGATATAGATGACGTTTGATCTATTTCAGAAACCCATGTAAATTCAATTGCTCCATAATTAGAGTAATCTACTTTTACTTCTACATGAGCTGATTTATTTCCTAAAAAGGAACCGCTTTCATTAATTAAAATAAAAGACTGCTTTGCTGTTTCTATATTTAAGCTATCGCTCCAATTCGTAGCTTTTCTAACACTTATATTTGCTGGACTACCAAACAAACCAGATATCTGTGTAAAGTTAAAATTAGATAACTCTCCTCCAGATGCATAGTTATTATAATTTAAACTAATATTTCTAAACCCACCATAATACGAACTACCTTTTTTTGCTGTAACAAATAATATTATAGTAGAAGTTTCAACAGTAGCAGGAATGGATATATTAAAAAATCCTGTCGATAAATCATAAAAATCACTTTCTCCTTTAAAACCACTTAGATTATAAGGCATTGCACTGTATTGTGCATGAATAACATTCCCTCCTTCTAACAAATAAGGAACAACTTTAAAATAATCCCAGCTGCTTATCCCAGAATAGTTAATGTAACCAGAAACTCTAGGTAAAGAACTAGTAACATTAAACCTGTAACTTAAAACTCTAGTTGTTGCATTGTATTTATTAGAAGATGATCCTGAACCTAAACCAGAGAGATCATTCGTTGATGAAAAATTGTTCCATTCGAAAGTTACTGGCATACTATCTCTAGGATAGATCATTATGGAATAATTCCTATCTTTCTGAACTTCTATTAAAGCACTGCTCACTTCACTCATAAAATTTTCAGCAACAGGATATCCTAAGGTAGTATCTTTAATTTGATAATTAAAAACAACAGGCCCTCCAGTGCTGTTAACAGCACTTATATTCAAAGTACCTGCCTCAAACAAATAAAAAGTCGTTCCAGACAATTCTCTAAACATAAAAATTGGAAAAGAAGGCAAAGATTTTGATATGTACCTCGCTCTACCACTAGTCGAATTCCTATAAACTATTTTTGGTTCAAACATCCAATTCATTATCTGATTATCAGGAACGCTTAAAGTGAGATTAAACCATCCAGAAGCATTTGTTCTTGTAAAATTATAACCTATAACAGACCATCCCTGTATATTTCTGACAGTAATATTGACAATAGAATCGTTTAAAGGATTTCCATAAACATCTTTAACACTACCATTAAATTCTACATTTAAACCAAAAACAAAATTCAAAGATAAAATAACAACTACAAAATCCAAAACAATAACACCTATTCTCCCTCTTTTTTTATAACCCATCTCTATTTTACAATTTATATTTTACAACAAATTTAATAATATTCAATTTAAATATTTTTCTGTTTATCATACAAAAGATCTTTATTTGTACCAATCTATTTATACTAATTTTTAATATTTAACGAAAAATAAAAAATTACCTGCTTCTTTATACCATAACAAATTTATTATTTTATCTAATTTTTATTTTCATTAAATCCTTAGTAATTCATCAATCAAAAATTCTTTAGTGTGAGAAATGTTCGTTGATAAGAAAACTATTTTTCTTCCAACTAAAAACCATTAAAAAACTATTTTTATGAAAAAAGTAGTTTAAAAAACTCTAAAATTATATTCAATTACTCTTCTTCATCACTTACTCCTTTATTTCCAACAAAAAATACGCATTCGTTATCTGGCAAATTTGGACTATCTATCAATTTTGCAACTCTAGAATTTTTTTTACCTCTTCTAAAATACATCCTATAAGTAGAGCAATGACCAACTATGTTTCCTCCAATAGCAGTCGTAGGATCTCCGAACATCATAGCAGGGTTTGCCATAACTTGATTTGTGACATAAACTGCTAGATTATATTGTTCTGCAATTTTCATTAAATTGTGAAGATACCTATTTAATTTCTGTTGTCTATCTGCTAACTGTCCTCTTCCAGAATACTCCGCTCTGAAATGTGCTGTTAATGAATCAACTATTACTAGTCTTATTGGTTCTCCATTTCTAATCATATCTCCTATTTTATCAACCAACAAAATCTGATGATCACTATTAAAAGCCCTAGCAACCAAAATGTTTTTTAAAACATTTTCAGAATTTAATCCTTTAAACTCAGCGATTTGTTTCACTCTTTCTGGTCTAAAAGTTCCTTCTGTATCTATGTAAACAGCTTTGCCACTTGCTCCACCTCTTTCCAAAGGCAATTGAACATTAACAGAGAGAGACAATCCTAACTGAGTTTTTCCACTTCCATAAGCACCAAAAGCTTCTGTTATAGCTTTAGTTTCTATTCCTTTACCTCCGAGAAGATTATCAAGTTCCTTGCTACCAGTAGTGATATTAAAAATTTCTTCTCTTTTTTCAGCAAATTCTAAACCATCCTGAAAACCTAAATCAAGCATTTTCCTCGCAGCCTGAATTGCTTTCCTTGAAACACTCTCTCCTAAACCAGAGATTTCTGACAATTCTTTTGGACTAAGAACAGCAACACCCATTAAATCAAAGATTCCAGAAGCTTCTAATTTTTCTATAGCAGCAGGCCCTATACCAGGCAAATCCTTTAAACTATAATCTTCTTTTTTCTTTCCCTTCTTTTTTTCCTCTTCTTTCTCAACCATTTTCTTATTTATCCTTATTCATATAAAAATCTTTCTTTATAAGTATTATTTAGATTACTTATATACTTCGTTTTATTCATAACACAGTTATAAATTAAAAATTTTAAAGGATTCTAACAAACCTAATAAAATGTAAACTGCAATTAAAAAAATCACGAACGCAAAAATACTTTTTTCTATTTTTCCTCCTGTTGTCACAAAACCATAAACTTTTGTTTTAAAAGGCCAGAAAACCTCGATCCCATCTTTTGTAAAAGAATCACAAATTAGATGAATAGAAAAACCCAAAAAAAATCCAAAAGAAGTAATTGGAAAATAAACAGCCAAAATAATAGAAATAAAAACAACAAAAAACAAACTATGAACAATGCCCCTATGTTTAACAAAAAAATTTAAAGGTTTGAAAAACCTTCCTAAAAAAGAATTCTCACTATCAATATCAGCGACAATAGTAGAAAGCAAAACCATAATAGAAAAAACAATTTTGTTGTTAACATGTCCTATAAACAACAAGATACCAAGTATAGCAAAAGCAATATGGGTTTTAAAAAGCATTTAATTTAAAAGACAACAAAATTTAAAAATATTTTTATATAATCTCTACTTAGCTATAAAATATTTTAATAATACTATAAACCAATTAAAAAATTTCTAAAATTTAAATTAATAACAAAATAAGCTAAGTTTTTCTTTAGGAAAATTCCTAAGCAACTAGATAAAAAATATGAAAAATTGCTAGGCGTACCTGAGTGCAACTGAGAATAGCCTGTAAATTACTTTTATATTTGCTTTTATATTCTGTGACAAAAGAGAAGGCTTGAATTTTAATGCAATCTTCAAGAAAGTAAAAATCTCGAATAAGCTGGCGAGCGTATTTTTAAGGAAGATATTTTAGAAATATTAACTTTAAAGTAGTAAGCTACCGAAAGATTTATAAAGGGCTATAATTCTATAATTGTATGACAATCAAAAAAACATTATCAAGTATTGTTTTGGCTGGAGCATTAGCTTTCAGTAGTGCTGGATGTTCTCATCACCCACAGTATCAAGAAGGAAAAGTAATAAAAGAAAGCGGAACAGTTGTTAATATTGTAGAATCAAGTGGGGCTCTTTTTGGAAATGAATCTGTAAAATTTGGGAATCCAAATTATGTTCTTACTGTCGAAACAGACGATGGAAAGTATGTAATTAATGTTAGAGAAAATCATCGTAAACCTCTTGCTGCTTTAGCAGAAGCAATTGAGGTTGGAGATAAAATAAGGTTCAAGACAAATTATTTTGATCGGGGTATAGACAAAGATTACTTTTCAAAAGATAGAATTGGAACTGTTCCAAGTAATGAGATAGAATTACTTGGAAAATAAAATATCTTCTTAATCTTTCACAAAATTAATCTTTTACAAAATTCTTTAGATCTATGAGTTAAGCATTTTATCCAGAACCTAAAATTAAATCAAAATTCAATAAAAATATTAATAAATATTAAGAATGATACTTACATAAAATTTAATAACTCTCATACAAAATTTACTTAAAACTTTAGTTGTTTATTTATTAAAATTTACAAAAAAATTTATAGTTTAAAGTTCAATTAATATAAGATAAGTTAATGATAAAAATATTAAAATTAGAATAACTCTTGCTTAGTTTATTTAAGCATTAGCAAATCTTAAAGTGCTGTATTCTTGCGCAATCTCAACACTTGTAAGAGCTCTGTTATAAATTTTTATTTCATCAATAACTCCTTTGAAATTTGCTTTATCATACTTTCTGTTAAAGAAATCATAACAACCAACATAATAATAACCAGG
>Ga0078972_1001379_pt1 | contig 91464 bp, 101 predicted proteins | sample YelNatPaOPGAMG01_FD_67568 | JGI IMG/M metagenome (GOLD analysis project Ga0078972, IMG submission 67568) | Hot spring thermophilic microbial communities from Obsidian Pool, Yellowstone National Park, USA - OP-RAMG-01 (SPADES assembly) (version 2) | ecosystem: Environmental > Aquatic > Thermal... | reverse complement strand
CCGCTCTGATCGGACCGATCTTTGCGCTGATGTTCGTGGACATGTTCGACTCCATCGGCACGATGATCGCCTGCGGCAAGGACAGCGGCATCCTGGACAAGGACCCGCAACTGAACAAGCTAGACCGGCCCTGAGGGTGGACGCCAGCGCCACGGTGCTCGGAGCCGTGTTAGGCGTACCGACCATCACCACCTACGTCGAATGCGCCTCGGGCATCACGGCGGGCGCGCGGACGGGTTTGGCCTCAATCGTCACTGCGCTCTGTTTCGCATCGGCGCTGCTGTTCTCGCCGCTCATCGCCATCGTCCCGGCTTTCGCGACGGCCCCTGTGCTGGTCATCACCGGCGTCTACATGTTCAAAAACATCCGGCACCTCGACTATGGCCGGCTCGACGAACTGATTCCAGCCGTGCTGACGATGATTCTAATGCCGCTGACCTACACGATCAGCGTGGGCATCGCCACCGGATTCGTCAGCTGGACACTGCTGAAGATCATGACGGGCCGCATCCGCGAGGTGATGCCCAGCATGTGGTTCTGCACCGTGCTGGCCTTCCTCGCCTTGGCCGAGATGATGCTGCCTGGCGGCCTGCCCATTCCCGGACGTTGATCTCGGTTACGCGCGTCCGGGTCGCCCCCCTCGTGCGGAACGTCTACTGCCTCCAGCCCAACCAGCCAGGATCAACCAGTTTATGAGCAACGTCTCCGTGGATGAAACCCAAATCGCCGCTTTCGCGCAGCATCTGCGCGGTTCCGGCATCGCCAAGCCGTTCGACTTCTGTTCGCTGAGCGAGGGCTTCATCTATCCCGGACACGACCAGCCCGGCTTGCTGGGAACACTTTCAGGGGCGGTGTTTCATGCGGCCTCCTCCGGATCGGCATGTTTTGCGTAGATCTCGTCAAACCGCCGGTGGTTGTCCTTGAACGCCTCCAGGATGCTCGGGTTTTTTTCTGTTTCTCCATGGCGCACCTCCATAGTGATCCTAAGAGCCCATGCCCGGCGCAGGCATAACGATACATGAAAATACTTTTTAGGTGGAGGCGTCTTATCCATGAAGGTACCCTTCAAGCTGCCCAGGGTGAGGAGCCTCTTGTTCCTCTGAGAGACCTACGTATGGGTACCGACGTGTGACTGTCCTTCTCAACCGTTTTCTCAGAGTTAATGGGCAACCATCGGTGAATCATAAGAGAGTCTACCGTATCATGAGGGTCAATCATCTTCTTTTACCGAAGTATACGGGAAGACCCCTTCGGACCCATGATGGTTCAGTTATCACACTGAGAAGCAATATGCGCTGGTGTTCTGATGTCTTTGAGATCCTCTGCTATAAAGGAGAAACAGTCCTGAATCCAATGGTATGGCAGAATCCTTTGTAAGAACCTTTAAAAGGGATTATGTTTCTATGCATGATCTCCCTGACGCAAAAACTGTTATGGAACTATTGCCTTTGTGGTTTGAAGATTACAATATAAATCATCCCCATAAGGGGCTTAAGATGAGATCACCAAGGGAATACAGGATGATGCAAAATAAGTTAGAGGGGTGTCCGGTTTGACGGGGGCAACTCCAGAGGCTATTTTCTTAAATATGCCTCTGCGTTTTTCCCTCTCAATAATGGAAACCTCTTCCGTGCTTGGAATAAAATGTGGTATTAGTACCAACACACGCAAGAAAATATATAGGGAGATTTGCCTTGAAAAAACCAAAAGTACTTTTTTTGTGCATACACAACAGCGCTCGGAGCCAGATGGCTGAGGCATGGCTAAATAGCCTTTGTGGAGATAGGTTCGAAGCTTTCAGTGCAGGGCTGGAACCAGGTCATCTAAATCCTTTGGCCGTAGAAGTAATGCGTGAGGTAGGTATTGACATCTCCAACAGCAAAACAAAGTCGGTATTTGACTTAATCAAGGCAGGCATAATCTTCACCTATGTTATTACCGTCTGTGATGAAAGTACCGCCGAGCGATGCCCCGTATTCCCTGGTGTCTCTAATCGTTTACATTGGAGCTTTCCTGATCCCGCAAATCTGACTGGTACATATGAAGAGAGGTTAGCCAAATGCAGAAATATCCGTGACTCTATTCGTGACGCCATTATCGCCTGGTGCAAGTCATTACCAAAAAACACGTAATATGCTCGGTAACTTTAATAAGAACTCTTTTTCTCAAGGTCACCGGGGAAGACGCAAAAAAAATCTTGACTTGTTTTTTTTCTATGGTTAAATGGCTCTTAAAGAGAGGTTCTACATGAACAGAGTAACGGGTCAGAATCGCTGGTTTGGTTATTTTTATTTTGCCGTGGAGGTCTGCCCGTTGCTTTGGAGGACCTAAAGTACCAGTAAATTAAGGGACTCAAAGCCATGGGCGGACAAGATGCCGTCCATGGCTTTCTTTTTTTGAGGCCATGGCGGCAAAAGCCCCATGGCCTTTCCCATTGGAGGTAGGCAAATGGTTATTGTAATGAAAAAATCAGCAAAAGAAGAGGATATTCAGAAGGTTATCGACTGGATTGAATCGATCGGATACCGGGCACACCCGTCCCGGGGGGTGGAAAGGACCATCATAGGTGCCATCGGGGATGAAAGGGGTAAGGCCCAGCTTCAGGGGGCTCAGTATCTGCCAGGGGTTGAGAAGGTTGTACCTATCCTCAAACCCTATAAACTCGCTAGCCGTGAGTCCCATGAGGGGGATACAGTAATTGAGGTAGATGGCGTGAAGATTGGCAATGGAAACTTCGTCGTCATGGCGGGGCCCTGTTCCATAGAAAGTGAGGAACAATTGATGGAGTGCGGCTTCGTTATAAAAAAAGGCGGTGGACACATACTTAGGGGCGGCGCTTTCAAACCCCGAACCTCTCCGTACAGCTTTCAGGGCATGGAAGAGGAGGGTCTCAAAATACTGAAAAGGGTTGGGGAAAAGATAGGCCTCCCCGTGGTGACGGAGGTGATGAACCCTGCCGATGTGGAACTCGTGGCAGATTACGCCGATATACTGCAAATTGGCGCCAGAAACGTTCAGAACTTCCCCCTCCTCAAGCGCGTGGGTCAGGTGGATAGGCCTGTTCTCCTTAAAAGAGGCATGATGACCACCATTGAAGAATTCCTTATGTCGGCGGAGTACATCCTATCCTCAGGCAACAGCCGGGTAATCCTCTGTGAAAGGGGAATCCGCACCTTTGAGACGGCCACGAGAAACACCCTCGACATAAGTGCCGTCGTCGTCCTTCAAGAGCTCACCCATTTGCCTGTAATTGTGGATCCAAGCCACGCGGCCGGATACTGGCAATACGTACGTCCTCTTGCCCGAGCTTCCCGGGCCGTTGGCGCCCACGGCTTAATGATCGAAGTGCATCCGGAGCCGGAAAAGGCATTTTCCGATGGACCCCAATCGCTTAAACCGGAAAAATTTTATGAGCTTATGGAGGAAATATCCAAACTCAATCACTTCATGAAGGAGCATATAGAGAGAATAAAATGAAACGCATCACCGTAGAATTAGAAAAAAGTATCAATAATTCCTACGACATTTACCTGGGGCAAAATATCCTGGACCGCATCCCCGTCCTTTTAGGACGCCATCGCTGGGGAAATAACTATGTGGTCATTACCGATGATACCGTTGCTTCTCTATACGGCGAGGCCTTCCGTTCCACGATGAATAGAGCCGGTTTACCAGTTGAAACGATGTCATTCCCAGCCGGTGAGAAATCCAAGACTATGACCACCCTTCTTGAACTGGCCAATCGTATGATAGAACTGGGATGCGACCGGGGTACCTGCCTCATCGCCTTAGGAGGCGGGGTGGTAGGTGACCTTACCGGTTTTCTCGCCTCTATCTTCATGCGGGGCATCAGTTACCTTCAGATTCCAACGACCCTTCTTGCCCAGGTGGATAGCAGCATCGGGGGTAAAACGGGAGTGGATATTCCAGCCGGGAAAAACATGCTCGGCACCTTTTACCAGCCAAAAGCCGTTATCATAGACCTCGCATTTCTCGACACCCTGCCGGAAGAAGAATACGTAAACGGCCTCGCAGAAGTGGTGAAATACGGCGCAATAGAGAGTCGAGATCTGTTTGAGCTTCTGAAGGTAAAAAGGGAGGAAGTCATTGGCCGGCATATGGGAACCCTCGAGCTTCTCGTTCGGGAGTCGTGTCGCATCAAAAAAGGGATCGTGGAACTCGACGAAAGGGAAAATGGCCTAAGAAGAATACTGAATTTTGGACACACCATTGGCCACGCCATCGAGCGCGCGTTAGATTACCGTTATCCCCACGGAAAGGCCGTATCTCTGGGCATGGCAGCGGCCGCACGCATCTCCGCATCTATGGGATACCTATCGACAGACGCCTGCAGAGAAATAGAAGACCTCCTTTCGGCATTGGGGTTACCCACCCGTCTGCCTCCCGGGGTGGGGCCGGAAAAAATCTGCGAAGGTCTAAAAGCAGACAAGAAAAAGCAAAAGGGGGATGTCCGCTTCGTCCTCCTTAAGAACATAGGCCTCCCCTTCGTACGGGGAAAGATAAAAGACGAAGAGATTCTCGGCGTCCTTACGGAGATGGTACCATGAGGGATAAAGAGCTTGAGAAGTTACGGCAGAAACTGATAACGGTGGACGAGAAAATCGTCTCCCTTATAAACGAAAGGGCAAAAATTGCCTGTAAAATAGGGGAAGCCAAAAAAAACATGGGAAAGGAAATATACGATCCGGTCCAGGAAGCAAAGGTTTACGAACGTCTCACTAATTTTAACCAGGGTCCGTTGAAGGCAGAAACCCTAAGGACCATATTTCGGGAGATAATCTCCGCCTCTCGAAGCTTACAGACTAATACCTGGATTGCCTTTCTCGGACCGGATGGCTCTTTTTCCCACCTTGCCGCCCTCCATCATTTCGGAAATTCCATAGAATGTATGCCGGTAGATACCGTGGGGGAAGTATTCACCGCCGTGGAAAAAGGGCAGGCACATTGGGGAGTAGTACCCCTCGAAAATTCCGTGGAGGGGCCTGTTAAACCCACCTTAGACCATCTCATCACCACGCCTCTCACCATCCGGGCAGAAACATTTATTCGCATTTCCCATTCCCTCTTCTCACAACACGGCGAACTGCAAAAAATCAAACGCATCTACTCTCATCCCCAGGCCCTTGCCCAGTGCCAGCAATGGCTGAAGAGAAACCTACCCTTTGCCGAATGGCACGAAGTGAAAAGCACCGCCGAGGCGGCGGGCATCGCACAAAACGACAGCGAAGCGGGAGCTGTCTGCTCCACTCTGGCGGCAGAGCTTAGGGGACTCAAAACAGTCGCCAAAGGCATAGAAGACCACCCCCTTAACACCACCCGTTTCCTCGTGATCGGTTATGGAATGAATGAACCCTCAGGAAAAGACAAAACGAGTCTCCTCTTTGGTACACCCCATATCCCCGGTTCTCTCTACCGGGCCCTGGAACCCTTTGCCCGTATGGGGATCAACCTTACCCGTATCGCCTCTTATCCCATCAGGGACCGTCTATGGGAATATCTTTTCTTTGTGGACTTTCTGGGCCACCATGCAATAGAGCCGATAAAGACATGCCTCGAAGAGGCAAAAGAGAGGACTTCCTTCATAAAAAATCTGGGGTCATATCCCGTAGGGGAGGAAGCGTGAGAATCTGCCTTTCCATTGGAGCAAAAAACATAGAGGAGGCCTTACGCACCTGGAAAAGATGGGCCTCCCGGGTGGATGTAACGGAGATACGCCTTGACACCCTATTAAAGCCAGAGCTACATGCGCTTTTCAATCAAAAACCTGGCCCCGTCCTTGTCACCAATCGATCCCGGGAAGAAGGGGGATTTTTCGAGGGGTATGAAAGAAGCCGTGTCAAGCTGCTTATAAGGGCTTCAGCATATGGAGCCGATTTCATTGATATTGAAGCGAGGACCGAAGAGAAGCTTCTGGAGAACCTTAAGGAAAGCATCAGGGGAAAGGAGACCCAGCTTATCCTTTCCTGGCATAATTTTACCGGCACCCCCTCGCAGAGGAAACTCCGAGAACACTTTCACCGTATGGCTTCCATGTCCTGCGACATTGTGAAAATCGTGACCTGGGCCCGGAAATACGAAGACAACCTTGCAACCTTAAGCCTTATCCCTTACGCTCTCCGGCGGGGACAAAAGATTATTGCCTTTTGCATGGGTCCCCTGGGGAAACCGAGCCGTGTCTTGGGGGGATTTTTGGGTTCCTACCTTACCTACGTGTCACCGGGAAACAACAGGGAAACGGCATCTGGTCAGCTCAAAATTACAGATATGCTAAAGGTATGGAGGCTCCTTGCATGAACAAAAAACCAGAGATGTTCTTCTGCCTCTTCGGCAACCCCGTTTCGCACAGCCTTTCCCCCATTATGCATCGGGCCGCCTTTTGTGCCATGAACGTTAAGGCCTATTACCACGCCTTTTCAATCAAGAGTATTGAGGGCGCAATAGAAGGCATGCGGGCAATGGGAATAGATGGGGCAAGTGTCACAATACCCTTCAAAGAGGCCGTAATTCCCTATCTCGATGAGGTAGACGAGGAAGCACTTAGCATCGGTGCAGTCAACACCATTTTAAACCGCAATGGCTACCTTGTGGGATTCAATACCGATGGCATTGGATTCCTGAGGGGTCTAAGGGAGAAAACAGAGCCTAAGGGTAAGAAGTGTGCCGTAATAGGTGCAGGCGGGGCGGCCCGTGCCATCATATTCAGTCTAAAAAAAGCCGGGGCAGAGCCCATCATTTTAAACCGCACCGTTGAAAAGGGAGAAAAATTGGCCCGCAAACTCAGCTGTACCTTCCTCCCCTTAAAACACATAAGAGAACTTGAAGCCGGTATACTCATCAATACTACCCCGGTCGGAATGTACCCACAGGTGGAAGATTCCCCTGTGCCTGGCGAATACCTCGACCGATTTGAGTTAGTAGTCGATATCATTTACAATCCCCGAGAGACAAAACTGCTCAGAACGGCCCGCAAGAAAGGCCGCGAGACCCTAAATGGGGTGAGCATGTTCGTCTATCAGGGAGCAGAGCAGATTCGCCTTTGGATGGGATTGCATCCCCCCATTGAAGTGATGAGGAGGGCTGTGGAGGAGGCTCTATCAGATGAAACGTGACATCGTGCCGGTTACCCATCTGGAAGCGGAGGTATCGGTCCCTGGTTCCAAGAGCCTAACGCAGCGGGCGATGGTCATTGCCGCCCTTGCCGAGGGTAGTACAACCCTTTATGAGCCACTACTGGCAGAGGACACCCTACTTCTAGCAAGTGCCCTTAAGGAAGTAGGAGCAGACATCATCGTGGAGGAGAAGGCGATTCACCTAAAGCCAATAGAAAGGATACAATCACCTTTCCACCCCCTCTACTTTGGAAATAACGGAACCGGCATAAGGCTCATGACCGCTCTGGTAGCCCTCGGCCAGGGTAAATTCGTCCTTACGGGAAACGAGCGGCTGTGTGAACGGCCAATGGCGCCTCTCATTTATGCCCTTCAGTCCTTGGGGGTTAAAGCCTTATCCCGGGAAGGAAAGGGTACACCTCCCATCGAGATAGAAGCAAGGGGGGTAGAAGGGGGTAAGGTAACCCTAACGGACATTGAAAGCAGCCAGTACGTCTCTGCCCTCCTCATTGCGGCACCACATATGCTGAAAGGCCTTGAGCTGGAACTCAAAGGGCGTATTCCTTCCCAGCCTTACATAGAGATGACTATGGAAATCATGAGGGAGTTCGGGGTAGAAGTGGAAGCAGAATTTCCCCGACTTTTCCGCGTCAATCCCGGCCAGCGTTACGTCGGACGGACCTATACCGTGGAGGGCGATGCTTCATCGGCCTCCTACTTCTTCCTCGCCGCCGCCGTCACGGGAGGCAAAATCAGGGTTGTCAACGTAAATCCGAAAAGCGGGCAGGGGGATATGCGTATTTGCCAGATTTTAGAAGAGCTGGGCATAGAAGTTAACCTTCATGCCAAGGGGGTCGAGGTCATTGGGAAACCTATGGCACGAGGCTTCTTTTCCTTCGATTTAAAAGACATACCCGACATGGTTCCTACTATTGCCATATTAGCTGCCGTAAGAGAAGGAGTGACAGAAATCATGAATGTTTCCCACCTGAGATACAAAGAAAGCAACCGCCTCTACGCCCTCGCCAGGGAACTTAACAGGGTGGGGATTCGGGTGGAAGAAAAAGAGGATGGCCTTATCATCCATGGAGGTAACCCTCACGGGGCAGAAATTGAAACGTACGGAGATCATCGTATCGCTATGAGTTTTGCCTGTCTCGGCCTTACCGTCCCTGGCATTACCATCCTGGGAAGTGAATGCGTAGGGAAATCCTTCCCCTCTTTCTGGGAAAGATTTGAAAAACTGGAGAAAAGCGGTAAGGCATGAACATCGTTCTCACCGGTTATCGCGGCACGGGAAAGACAACGGTCGGCCAGATTCTGGCGAAGAAGCTCGCCCTGCCATTCTACGATACCGATGACCTCATCCAGGAGCAAGCCGGACAAACGATAAGGGAAATAGTCTCGAGCAAAGGATGGGGGGCATTCCGGGAGCTTGAAAAAGAAACCGTCGCATTAGTTGCCCTGCATGACAATTGTGTGATAGCCTTGGGTGGAGGGGCGGTAATGGAGGAGGAAAACGTAAATCGCCTGAGGCTTACAAGTCTTATCTGCTGGCTCACCGCGCGGGTGGAAACGATTTTTCATCGGCTGACCCATGACGATAAAAGTGACCAGCTCCGTCCACCCCTCACTGGGGAAGATAGGATGAGAGAAATAGTAGTTGTCATGAACGAACGTGCCCCCTTTTACGAGAGGGCTGCCCATTTCTCCGTTACCACTGACGACAGGGAACCGGAGGAGATAGCGGAAGAAATCATCTCTGAGATAAAGAGGGTAAGGTCGCGCGGTGAAAAAACTTTTTAGAAAGAAAATTGGCCTCGCCCTGGGAGGCGGCGGGGCAAGGGGAGTGAGCCACATAGGGGTTTTGAAGGTACTGGAAGAGGCTCACATCCCTACCCATCTCATCGTAGGAACAAGCATCGGTGCCCTGGTGGGAGGGGCCTACGCCAGCGGGATAAAACCTCACGAGATGGAAAACAAAGTGGAAGCCTTTATCGCAAGCGAAGAATTCCAATCTTCCGCCCTCAAATCTCTCGAAAACTTCTTCGCCGGTGAAGGGAACTCGTTTCTTAAGAAAATCCAGTCTTTTCTGAAAAACCAGTTTTATCTCGTCCAGATGCTCCTGCGTCCCTCAATTCTACCGGCCGAACAGCTCGCCCATCTCATCGATTTCTTCCTTCCCGACATCAATATCGAGGAATGCCAAATCCCCTTCCGAGCCGTGGCAACCGACCTCAATACAGGGGAGATCGTGGTCTTTTCCTCCGGACCCCTGAGAAAGGCTGTCCTCGCCAGCAGTGCCGTTCCCGGCGCTATTGAACCGGTTCCTTACCAGGGTAGGTTCCTCTCAGACGGCGGTATTGTAAGTCCGGTTCCGGTGGAAACGGCGAGAAAAGAAGGGGCAGATATAGTCATTGCTGTGCCGGTGGATAGGTCCATGCCCATTCAGGAAGAGTTCCGAACGGCCCGGGATGTTTTTTTCCAGGCCTCAGAAATAACCTCACGGATTATAGAGAAACACGAACTCGAAGGCGCCGACGTGATTATCAGGCCTTCGGTGAAGGACCTGCACTGGACAAATTTCTCCCGGGCTATTGACCTTGTCAAGGAAGGAGAAAAGGCTGCCTACGCAAGTTTGCCGACGATAAAGGCCAAACAATCCATTTTTTCTCTTTTCACTAGGAGGCTCCATGGCAGGTAATACCATCGGCACTTTTTTCCGGGTAACAACGTGGGGGGAGTCGCACGGTCGGGCAATCGGGGCCGTCGTAGACGGATGTCCCCCTCAGATTCCCCTTTCGGAAGATGAAATCCAGGAAGTCCTTAACCGCCGCCGCCCAGGTGGCCCCATCTCCTCACCCCGCAGGGAAGAAGACCGGGTAGAGATTTTATCCGGTGTCTTTGAGGGTAAAACTCTGGGGACCCCCATATCTCTCGTCATCTGGAACTGTGATGTACAGAGCAGAGATTACGACCATTTGAGAGATGTTTTTCGGCCGGGGCATGGTGATTTCACCTACCAGAAAAAATATGGTTTCCGTGATCACCGGGGGGGAGGACGTTCTTCCGGTAGAGAAACGGCCGCAAGGGTTGCAGCGGGGGTAGTAGCGGGAAAGGTTATCGCCCGGGGCGGCATTCAGGTCATAGCCTTTACCCGGGAGATAGGGGGTATCAGGGCTAAAGAGGTAGACCTCGACAGGTTAACGGATAATCCCCTCTTTTGCCCGGATGCCCGGGCGGCGAGAGAAATGGAAGCCCGCCTTAAAGAAGTGAAAGAAAAAGGTGATTCGGTGGGCGGTATCGTTGAGATTTGGGTAAAGGGCTGCCCCGCCGGCCTGGGAGAACCGGTCTTCGACAAACTCGATGCCGACCTCGCCCATGCCCTCATGGGCATAGGCACCGTCAAGGGAGTGGAAATCGGCGCCGGCTTTCAGGCGGCAAGGCTCAAGGGATCGGAAAACAACGACCCAATTACCCCCGCAGGATTTCTTACCAACCAGGCGGGTGGAATTTTAGGGGGCATCTCTTCGGGGCAGGAAATCGTAATAAGGGTAGCGTGCAAACCTATCCCTTCCATCTCTGTACCCCAGGACACCATCGATGTCCAGGGACGTAAAAGAACCATTGTTATTGAAGGACGGCACGACGTCTGTGTCATTCCCCGCATCGTCCCTGTATGCGAGGCCATGGTGCAGATAGTCCTTGCAGACCACCTGTTACGCCAGGAGGCCTTAAGATGTTACCGGAACCCGTAATCGGCATCGTAGGTGGAAGGGGGGCAATGGGCAGCTGGTGTGCCCGCTTCTTCAAGCAAAACGGCTATCAGGTGCTCATTCACGATAAGGATACAACCATTACCCTCGCCGAACTGGCGGAAAAAGCTTCGGTGGCGGTGATCAGTGTACCCATTCCTGTGACCTGCGAGGTCATAAAGGCAGTAGGACCTTTCTTAGGGGCGGATAAACTCCTTGTGGACATCACCTCCCTGAAGGCAGAGTCGGTAAAGGCGATGCTCGCCTATTCGGAGGCGGAGGTAATAGGCCTTCACCCCCTCTTCGGCCCCGATGTGGAAGACATAAAGGGCCATAATGTGGTCTTCTGCCCCACGCGGGGAGACAAATGGCTTCCCTGGCTTAAGGACCTCTTCACGCGTGCAGGTGCAGAGGTGATAGAAACAACACCTGAGAGGCACGATGAGATAATGGCCCTGGTACAGGGTCTAAACCACCTAAACACTATACTCATGGGCCTTGCCATTGAGAAGATAGGCATAGAGACAAAAGACCTCATCGCCTTTTCTACCCCTGCTTTTCGAACAAAACTGAACCTAATTAGAAAGATCTCTTCACAGGATCCCCACCTGTACGCAGAAATAATCGCGGGTAATCCCCATCTGCCCTCTCTTTTTGAGCGGTATATTGAACACGCAAACCACTTGAAGGAGCTTCTGGAAGGGAAAAACTCCCCTGAAATAGTCCGCCTTATACAAAAACTATCCCTCGTAACAGCAGGGGAAAAAGGATAAAAAAACCCTATTGACAGGGGGGTTAAACTAAGCTAAAAAATTTCTAAAATAAGAGGTAGGGCTCTGTGAAGGTAATTACAATCTCCAATAAAAACTGGTGGTGGACCTGGAACATAAAGGGGAGGTCTATCCGCCACGTTTAACGTATAAAAATTAAAAGCCGTGGGGACCTCCCCGGGAGGCCTCACGGCTTTTTTGTATTAAAGGGCCGTGAGAAAAATTCACGGCCCTTTTTGTTTGGCAAAAGAAATCCTGAAAGGGGGAGCTTTATGTACCATCCTACCTTGAGCACCTTCAAAACTATGGCACGGGAAGGTAACCTTATACCCGTATACCGGGAACTCATCGCCGACACGGAAACCCCCGTTTCCATCCTCACCCGGCTTGCAGGGGAGGAATATGTTTTCCTCCTCGAGAGTGTGGAAGGGGGTGAAAAATGGGGTCGATTCACCTTCCTCGGCACCAGACCTAAAAAGATAGTCCGTATCCGAGGAGAGAATGGAATTGTGGAAGATGAAATGGGTACATATACGGTACCCCACAGGGGAAAGCCCTTAGATTTTCTCCGGCGGGAGATCCTGCGCTACCGACCAGTAAAAACACCCGGTCTCCCTCGCTTTTTTGGGGGTGCCGTGGGTTTCTTCAGCTATGATATGGTCCGCTTTCTCGAACGCCTTCCCGATGGGGCAAAAAATGACTTACCCACCGACGAAGCGGTTTTCCTCCTTACGGATACCCTCCTAATCTTCGACAACGTGCGCCACACACTAAAAATCGTGGTATGCGCCCACACGGAAGGTAACCCCGACTTAGAGGCCCTCTATGGGGAAACCATCTCTCGCATAGAAGAAATAGCCCATCGGCTTCTGTACGATACGCGCAAAAGTAGGCCCCTTCAAGAAGTGGCAAGTGGCACGGTAACTTACACCTCCAACCTCTCCCCGGAGGAATTCAAGGAAAGAGTGAGACGGGCAAAAGAGTATATACTGGCAGGAGATGCCATTCAGGTTGTCCTTTCCCAGCGTTTTGAAATCGAGGAAAGTGTTGAGCCCATAGACCTCTACCGGGCTCTTCGTTTCATCAACCCTTCCCCCTACCTATTTTTCCTTAAGCTGAAAGACCTCTGTCTAGTCGGTTCTTCACCGGAGGTACTCGTGCGTATGGAGGAAGGCATAGCAGAAGTAAAGCCCATCGCGGGGACGAAAAAGAGGGGTGCCACAGAACAGGAAGACCGCCAGCTGGCGGACCAGCTCCTCCAGGACCCGAAAGAAAGGGCCGAACACGTTATGCTGGTTGACCTGGGGAGAAACGATTTAGGGCGGATAGCACGCCTCGGAAGCGTTCAGGTAAATCAGCTCATGACCGTGGAACGCTACTCCCATGTTATGCATCTCGTTTCTCTCGTGCAGGCTCAGGTTGCGCCTGACAAAGACTGTTTTGATGTGTTCGCCGCCTGCTTTCCCGCCGGCACCCTTACGGGGGCACCAAAGATCAGGGCCATGGAAATCATCGACGAACTGGAGCCTACGAGGCGTAATATCTACGGCGGGGCCGTGGGATACTTCAGTTTTTCCGGAAACATGGACTTCTGTATCACCATTCGCACCCTCCTATTCCAGAACGGCCGCCTTTTCCTCCAGGCGGGGGCGGGAATTGTAGCCGATTCAGACCCAGATTACGAATTTGAAGAAACCTTAAACAAGGCAAAAGGCATGATCAAAGCCGTGAGCCTTGTAAAAACAGGCTTCAACATTTGAAAGGAGAAAAGACATGATTCTCGTCATAGACAACTACGATTCCTTTACTTACAACCTAGTCCAGTACCTGGGTCAGCTGGGGGCAGAATTAAAGATCTTTCGTAACGATGCTATCCGTGTGGAAGAGGTTAAAGCGTTAAAGCCATCGGCCATTATCATCTCCCCGGGGCCTCGTTCCCCTGAATACGCCGGTATCAGCGTAGAGCTCATAAGGGCCGTGCACGAACAAATCCCTATTTTGGGTGTCTGTCTGGGCCACCAGGCCATAGGTTACGCTTTCGGCGGCCGCATCATAAGGGCAGAACGTATCATGCACGGGAAAACTTCACCCATCAATAACGATGGTCGTACCATATATCGTGGCCTGGGTAATCCTTTTTCCGCCGGCCGTTACCATTCCCTCGTTATCGACCGTGCATCATTACCGCCGAGCCTGGAAGTAAGCGCCGAAACGCCGGAGGGAGAAATTATGGGTATCCGGCACCGCACCTCACCGGTGGAAGGCGTACAGTTTCACCCCGAATCCATCTTAACCCCCGTGGGGAAAAGGCTGCTGAAAAATTTCCTCACCTATTACTCTTGAAGTAAAGGAGGACGAAACTATGATTAAAACCGCCATTGCCAAGGTAGTAGCAGGAAACAATCTGGAGGAGGAGGAAATGATGGGCGTCATGGATGCCATCATGGAGGGGCAGGCAACGCCCGCCCAGATCGGTTCCTTCATAACCGCCCTTAGGATGAAAGGGGAGGTGGTATCCGAAATCTCCGGTGCCGCCCGTGTTATGAGGCGCAAGGCAACCCGTATCGATGCCCGATCCTCCATCGTTGTGGACACGTGCGGTACAGGAGGGGATGGGGCCCACACGTTCAACATCTCCACCACCTCAGCATTCGTGGTAGCGTCCGCTGGGATAACAGTAGCCAAACACGGCAATCGTGCCGTATCGAGTAGCTGCGGCAGTGCAGACTGCCTGGAGGCCTTAGGGGTCAATATCTCCGCAGGGCCGGAAGTGGTGGAAGAGTCCATAGGGGAAGCAGGAATTGGTTTTCTCTTCGCCCCCCTCCTCCACGGAGCCATGAAGCATGCTATCGGCCCACGAAGGGAAATAGGAATTCGCACCGTTTTTAACATGCTGGGACCCCTCACAAACCCTGCCGGCGCGACAAACCAGCTCATAGGGGTTTACGATGAAAAACTCACGGAAATGTTTGCCGCTGTCTTAAAAGAGCTTGGAACCAAACGGGCCTTTGTGGTCCATGGGATGGACGGGTTGGATGAGGCAACAGTAACTACCGAAACGCGGGTTACGGAACTTAAGGACGGCATTGTGTCGACCTTCAATCTGGACCCGGTGGTGTACTTTGGCCAGACGTATTCCCTTGAGGAACTCGCCGGGGGTTCGCCAGAAGAAAACGCACGGATCACCAGGTCCATTCTATCAGGGAAAGAGAGGGGGGCTAAAAGGGCCATCGTGGTCCTTAATGCTGCCCTTGCCATTGTGGCCGCGGGAAAGGCAGAAACGATTCCCGAAGGTATTAAGATGGCGGAGGAATGCATAGATAGCGGAAGGGCCTTATATAAACTTAACCAGCTTGTGGAAATCACCAATCGATAGAGGGACAAGAGAGGATGTACCTAAAGAGGATAATAGAAAAGAAGAAACAGGAAGTAGCCACGGCCAAAGATAGAAATCCTTTGAGCTACCTCGTAGAAGCAGCGGAACAACTGCCCGCCCCGAAACCTTTCAGGGGTACCCTGGCCAACCAAGAAGGTGCCATTATCGCCGAGATAAAGAGGAGGTCTCCCTCCCGGGGGGTGCTAGCTGAGGGAATCAACGTGCCTGCCCTGGCCAAAATCTATGCATCCAACGGTGCTTCTGCCCTATCCGTTCTCACGGACAGAGAATTTTTCTGGGGGGAGGCCAAGGACATTTCCCTCGCCCGTTCCGCCGTCTCCTTACCCATTCTCCGCAAAGACTTTATCATTGACCCTTATCAGATCTACGAGTCACGCCTCATGGGTGCCGACTGCATACTTCTCATCGCCGATGTGCTGGACGAGGAAAGCCTCTCTGGATTTATCGCTCGGGCGGCATACCTCGGCATGGACTGCCTCGTGGAGGTCCATGAGCTATCCTCCCTGAAGAAGGCCCTTTACTGTGGCGCCAATCTTATCGGGATAAACAACCGGGACCTGAAGACCTTCGAGGTGGATATAAAAACCACTTTAGAGCTCCGCCCCTTCATTCCTGAAGGCATAACTGTAGTAAGCGAAAGTGGCATCAAAGACAGGCAGGACATCGAGGAACTTGCCAGGGCTAAAATCAATGCCTTTCTCGTGGGAGAAGCCCTTGTCACAGCACCGGATGTCGGGGCCAAACTGAGGGCCCTTTTAGGAAGGGAAAAACCAGATGGTGTCCATTAAGGTCTGCGGAATCACCCGTCCGCAAGATGCCATCAGCTGTCTCGAGTTAGGGGTGGATGCCATCGGATTTATTTTTTATCCACCTAGCCCCCGTTATGTTGACCCACAAAGGGCAAGAGAGGTCATCTCTGCCCTGCAAGAAGCGGGTTTTCTTCCTCCCCGACAGGGGAGCATCTTCAACGCGTCCCGCCGCCCGGCTATCTGTGGCGTTTTTGTTAACGAAGAGGTAGAAGTGGTAAAGTCTCTGGTCCATTTCTGCGGGCTTGATTTTATTCAGCTCCATGGCCAGGAATCCCCCGCCTATGTTCGGAAATTCCCCCCTTCCATGGTCATCAAAAACTTCCCTCTAAGGGCACCAGAAGACTTGGCCACCCTAAAGGAATATCGCATTCATGCCGCCCTCGTCGATGCCTACGTCCCTCATCTTCCCGGGGGAACTGGGAAGACGGCCAACTGGAGACTCGCCCGGGAGGTAAAAAAATGCTTCCCTCTCATACTATCCGGCGGCCTTAACGAAAAGAATATGCGAGACGCCCTGCGAAAAGTTGCACCGGACGCAGTGGATGTGAATAGCGGGGTAGAAATTTCCCCTGGCCTGAAAGACAAGGAAAAGATAAGGGAAATAGTCTCCATAGTGCACGAGGCTTATGGACTATTTAGAACTTAAGCGCCTCGTTCCCGCGGCCAAGGGATTTCCCCCAGGGCAATACGACATAGGTCAGTGATAAAAATCTTCGGAAGCCCATACTTTTCACTGGGACGGGTTAGTACCCAGTTGCAAATGGGACATGAGGTGATTATGGCCTGGGCCCCGCTTGCTATGGCATCCTCAAAGTTCTCTCTCTGAATTTCCTGGGCCAGTTCTTTATTGGCAAAGATGACCGGGGCACTGCAGCACAGGGCATTTATGCCCTCAAATTTCCTCGGCGGCCTCTCTACCCCTATTAGGTCGAATATCTCCTCGAGATACCGGTCATATTCGGGAATCCAGCGGGTGGCGCAGTTTGCCTGATACGCTACTTTCTTTCCAATCTTCTTTATCTTCCCCTTAGAAGCCTTGAGAAAGCCGGATAGATATTCAAAGAGGTGCTGATAACGAAATGGAACACGGAATCCATACGCTTTAGCCTTTACATGGGCTAGGACGAACCCTTCGTTATGCATGTAAACGATGTCTCTCCCGAAGCTGGCGAGGCGGTCGAGGACTGTTTGGCCGTACCGCTCCACGAGGCTTGCCCCACCCATATGCACACACCCCGCCAATGACATGAACTCTCCGCCCCTAATAATCGTCATACCGCGAAAAAGTTCACTCTCAAAAGTCCCCGGCGGGAACTGATTAAAACGGAAAGAGTCAAGAGAAAGGATGGGCCTTTCAGGGTCACCTTCTATCACCTCCCGGGGGTCACTCTTTCCCTCCAACCCTTTAATGATTTCGTCGAGGGCAAAGAGCCCCGTTTTTACTATAGGGGAGCTCCCATACTTCTCCTGGAGACGGGTAATGAGGTCTGCCGGCTCGGCCCCGGTAGGGCAGTAATCGTTACAGGCCAGGCAGGTGGTACACTTCATAAGGATCTCTGCCTCTTTCCCTGCCTTGAGGAGGGCCATTTCCTCTTTTGCTTTTGGTAAATCGTAATTAGCGTAACGACACTTAACCAGACACTCTCCGCACAAATCGCATTTCGTTTCATCCCACATATTAGGCCTCCTTCGATAAGTTTAAAATAAATGTTCTTGCTTCACCGCTTACAATTTTCCCCTTTTTACCTCCCACTTAAAAAATGGGTGTTTAATTTTTTTGAGAAACAACAAAATCAAAAATAATTCAATAAGTCTTACCCTTGTCCACTTTGCCCCTAAAACATCGGTACACGAAATAACTGTAGGCAATGACTAAAGGCATGCCAATGATGGCAAGGACGGTCATGACCTGCAGGGTGTAAATGCCCGTGGAGCCGTTAAAAATGGTAATGCTAAGAACCGGGTCGTTCGAGGCCCTAACGAGACAGGGAAGCTGCGCCCAGGCAAGCGCCATCCAGAGGCCGATTAAGGTAAGGGAAGAAAAAATGAGCGGCCCGCGATCCCTGTTTTTTTTAATCGTCCAGATGAACCCTCCTTCCCCGATTAAGAAAAGTACCAAGGCGAGGTAGAAACCAACGTGACCCCTGAGATGATTAAAATACGTGAAAAGAAAGTAAAGTAAAAGCACAGCCGCGATTAAATATGGGAAAATAAGATAGCGCCCAAAGTACATGGCCCTCTTCTGTAGCTCCCCCCCAGTTTTGGCTATGACCCATGCCACCCCATGAACCGCGAAACCAAAAACTAACGTCAGGGCTATAAGCAAAGGTACAGGTCGAAAGAGGGTAATAAAGCTACCTGCATATTCCATGCGGCCATTTAAGGGTATCCCGTATATTACATTGCCAAGGGCGAGACCAAGGATAATCGTGGCTAGAAAACTTCCCAAAACAAACATCCTCTCCCAGCATCTTTCCCGTTTCCTATCGTGATGGCGGAATTCGATGGATACTGCCCGAAGGATTAAAGCACCCAGAGCGCAGGTCAATGCCGCATAAAACCCGGAAAAAACGGTCGCATAAGCCTGGGGAAAAGCAGCAAAGAGCGCCCCTCCGGCCGTAATTAGCCAGACTTCGTTTCCGTCCCAGACCGGTGCGAGGGAATTAAAGAGAAGGACTTTCTCTTCTTTTTCCTTCCCCAGGAAAGGGAGAACCATACCCACCCCGAGGTCAAAGCCGTCCAAGAGACTGTACCCGACAAGGAGGAAAAGAATGAGGAAAAACCAGGTTAATTGCAGGAGTTCTATATTTTCCATGCCTTTTCCCTCATCCGGAGGTAACCCCCCTCCTCACCAGGCGCAGGGCGAAGAGAAGAAAAAAAACAAATAGCACGGCATAAAGGATGCCCAAGACCAAAAAACTAAACCAGATTTCCCCCACCGATACCACTGGAGAAACCCCCTGGACGGTCTTCATGAGGCCATAGATAAGCCAGGGTTGCCTGCCCACCTCGGCTGTTACCCAGCCCGCTTCATGGGCCACGTGGGCCAGGGGAATCAAAAAGGGCAATACCCATAAATACCAGCCTTTCTTCTCTATTTGCCCCCGCCAGAGGAGATAAAGCCCATAAAGACCGAGGGCGATAAAAAGCATCCCGAGTCCCACCATCACATGATAGGATTGAAACACGAGGTTCACGGGAGGCCACAACTCCTGGGGAAAATCATTAAGCCCCTTGAGAACAGAATTGAAGTCAAAATTATAGAGAAAACTGAAGAATTTTGGCACATAGAGGCCAACCGTTTTCTGTGCCCCTTCTTTTACCCAGCCCACGATATAGAGGGGAGCGCCGGGGCCCGTCTCAAAATGCCCCTCCATCGCCGCTGCCTTGAGGGGCTGGGTGTCGATTACCTGAATTGCGTGGAAATGACCGGTACCTAACTGAAGCAGAGGCACCACGGCAAAGAAGATAATCCCCGTCTTTAGCATAACCCTTACCTCTTTCCCCGCGAGTCCCCGCCGCACGTAATATCCCCCTATCGCCGCAAGGATTAAGGCACATACAATCCAGGAGGCGAAAACGGTGTGAAGGAGGCGTGGGAGGGTTGAGGGGTTAAAGACGGCCAAAGAAAAACTGGTGAGGATATATCTCCCCTCCTGAATACTGTATCCCGCAGGAGTCTGCATCCAGGAATTAGCCGCGAGGATCCAGAAGGCAGAAAGATGCCCCCCGATAAAGACGAGGAGGGCAGCAAGCCAGTAAAGACGTGGCGATACCCTTTTACGGCCAAAGATGAGGATGCCAAGAAACACAGACTCTAGAAAGAAAGCAAAAATGCCCTCTGCTGCAAGGAGAGGCCCAAACACATCGCCGACCGCCCGGGAAAAGGAAGACCAATTCATACCGAAGGAAAATTCCATCACGATGCCGCTTGCTACTCCCATAACAAAAACAAGGGCAAGAAGCCTCACGAGAAAATCCGTGATTCGCCCATAAAAGGCCTCTTTTTTGATGAAATGGAGCGATTCCATGAGGGCAATAAAAAGGGTCATGCCTAAAGTCATCATGGGAAAGAGAATATGGAACCCAATACTGAAAGCAAACTGCAGACGGGCTAAAAGCAAGGCATCCAACTTAAGCATCCCCCAGGAATTATGGGTAGTATTTAGCAAAATTTAGTGTGATAAACAAGCTTGACAAACCTCCTGGTGCAACTTTTAATTTTTTCGTTTAAGGGTAAGGAGATGACTTTCCACGTTCGTAACGTCATAGAGGCGGAAGGACTTACTAAAAAATTCGGTCCCTTAACGGCCGTTTCCGATTTCAGCCTCGCCATTCAGGCCGAGGAAATTTTTGGTCTTCTGGGACCGAACGGGGCGGGGAAGACTACAGCCATAAATATGCTTACCACCATTTTGAAACCTACATCAGGAACGGCGCGCATCGCCGGTTATGACATTAAGAGAGACGCAAAAAAGGTGAGAGAATGCGTGGGGATTGTATTCCAGGACCCCACCCTCGATACTGTTCTCACGGGCTGGGAAAATTTAGAACTCCACGCCCGCCTTTACGGCCTTCGCCGGGCAGATTATGGGAAACGCATAGAGGAACTCTTATCCCTTGTCGATCTTGAGGCACGGGCACATGATCTCGTGAGAACCTACTCTGGGGGTATGAGACGCCGGCTGGAACTGGTCCGAGGCCTGTTACACCATCCTTCTGTGCTCTTTCTCGACGAGCCTACTTTGGGCCTTGACCCTCAGACCCGTGCCCGCACCTGGGAATATATAAGGCTCATGGTAAAAAAGGAAGGCACGACTGTTCTTTTGACCACCCACTATTTAGACGAAGCGCAACAGATGTGTGACCGCATCGCCATCATGGATGAGGGGAAAATCATCGCCCTGGGCACCCCCGGCAGATTAATAGATTCCCTGGGGGGTTGCGTGCTTTATATCGAAGCACCCGCCCTGCCAGAAGAAAAACTCCGTCTTTTGCCGTTTATAAAGGAGTGCCGCCCCGCAAAGGGGGGATGGGAAATCGTCATCGCAGAAACCTATCAAAACCTGCCCCGTCTCCTTGAAACGATAGGTCCCATAAGCCACCTCGATATCCGCCGCCCCACCTTAAACGACGTCTTCCTAAAGCTTACAGGGCGGCATATCCGGGAAGAAAGCGGGGAAGACAAGGGCAGCTGGATGGAAAGTGCCTTGCGTTTTCAGCAGAGGGGAAGAAGATGAACAGGGAAATATCCGGTCTCGTGGGTGTGTGGTGGAGAGAGTTTAAAGTTTTCTCTCGGGAGAGAAGCCGCGTCTTTTCCAGTATCATCTCCCCCCTTATGTGGCTCTTTCTCTTTGGCAGCGGCATGGGGGCCCGATATTCCGTAGACGGTGTGTCTTACCGGGACTTCATTTATCCAGGTATCCTCGCTATGACCGTCATCTTTGGTTCTGTATTTTTCGGCGTTTACATCGTCTGGGACAGGAAAATAGACGTTTTCAAAGCAGTGCTGGTTGCCCCCTTATCCCGTTTCAGTATTTTTGCGGGCAAAGTTCTGGGTGGATGTACGGATGTACTCCTGCAGGTCAGTGTCCTATTCGTCTTATCTTTTCTTTTTCCTTCCGCTTCTCCCTACGGCATTCCTTTGGCCTTCCTCTTCCTTTTTGTTAGCGCCGTCGCCCTCGTATCCCTGGGGCTCGCCATTGGCTCTCTTCTAAGGAGTCTTGAGGGCTTCCAGCTTATCTCAGCCCTTATCGTTTTTCCCCTCTTTTTCTCTTCCGGGGCCCTGTTCCCCGTAGACCGTAACTTGCCATTTTGGCTTAAGTACCTCATCGCCATAAATCCCCTGAGCTACACGGTGGATGGCGTAAGGGGTGCCCTCCTTCGCATACACAGCCACCCATTATGGTTAGATTTCTTCTATGTTTCCCTTTTTGCGATTTTCATGCTTCTACTAGGAAGCTTTTTGTTTTCCCGTATGAAGCTCTGAAAGGAGGAAGATTATGAAGAGTTACCGTAAAGAACTGTGGTTCCACACCTCCACCCGCCGGGCCTTCATCAACATCACCCCTCAAGTTGAGGCTTGCATTAGAGAAAGCGGTATAAGGGAAGGCCTCGTCCTCGTGAATGCCATGCACATCACGGCCTCCGTTTTCATAAACGATGATGAACCAGGTTTGCATGAGGATTTTGAGCGGTGGCTGGAGGAACTTGCACCCCATGCCCCGGTAAGTAAATACCTGCACAACCGTACGGGGGAAGAAAACGCCGATGCCCATCTGAAAAGAACGGTGATGGGAAGGGAGGTGGTAGTGGCCATTACAGACGGTAATCTTGACTTCGGGCCGTGGGAACAGATTTTTTACGGAGAGTTCGATGGCCGCCGACCGAAAAGGGTCCTCGTTAAAATCATTGGGGAATGAACGCCCTTGACAGTCTCTTTCCGATGGATATGATGGAAGAGGAATCACTACTTTTACAGGTGGTTATGATGACCTATCCTTCGGTTAATAACCATCTCTTCCCCTTTGTGCTAAGAAGGATTCTCATTTTGCACTTCGACAATACCTACCTCTTCCAGAGGCGCCTCCTCAGTTTAGGTGACGAAATAGACCTCCGGGACATTAAACCGACCCACCTGATGTGTTCCTGGGACACCTTAAGGGAAATAGACAAGAGAATACCTCACCGGGAAAAGGCAGTTTCCTTCTTAGGAAAGGGTGACTACCATTACGCCACATACCTCTTTCTTGAGCGCCTTGATTTACCTTTTGTTCTTGTGGTGCTGGACAACCATCTCGATGGGAGGGAAACCTTCGAAGGTTATATCAGCTGCGGGTCATGGCTAAGGGAAGCTACAGGACTACCCCACCTTCGGCGGGTGGTCCTCATTACACCCCAAATCCACGCGGAAAAGAAAGATGGGAAAATATTTGAGGTACGGGCCCATCAATCCGATAAGATTCTTTCCCTCACAGAAAATTACCCCATCTACCTCAGCATCGATAAAGACGTCCTCGATAAGTCCCATTTAAATACCAACTGGGACCAGGGGAACCTTACCTTTAAAAATATTTCACGTATTATCCGGTTGTTCCCGCCGGGAAAAATTATGGGCGTGGACATATGTGGAGAACCGGAGGGTCTTTCTCTCTACGAACACACAAGAAGTGAAGAGATCAACCTCCGGCTCCTAAGACTTATCCTTTCAAGCCGTGCTCCGGGAAAAGCAACCCTGCCAACGGCTGCTTAGGAAAAAGACAAAAAGCTTGTAATAAACTCGAAATAGCTTAAAGAAAGGTCATAACGTCTGGGAGGTTTTTCACATGTTTGATTTTGTCATGACAGAGGAACAGAAGAAGTTGAGGGATGAAGTCAGAGATTTTATCCGGTGGGTCCCCCGGAGGCTCGTATTGGACATGGATAAGGACCTCATAAAGTTCCCGAAAGAGTTTCTGCAGGAGGCAGGGAGAAGAAACTTGATGGGGGTGAGGTACCCGAAAGAATGGGGTGGAAGGGGCATGGACTGGGTCAGTACGGGTATCGTTATGGAAGAAGTGGGCTCTATCGGATATGAGCTCGCTTGTGTATTCGGGGTTGGGGCAGAACTTGTCTGCGATGCGATTATTCAGCACGGGACAGAGGAGCAGAAAGAGAAATACGTCAAGCCCCTCCTCCGGGGTGAAATCTTTGCCGCCGAATGCTTGACCGAACCACGGGGCGGTTCCGATTTCTTTGGGGCTACCACCAAAGCGGAAGATAAAGGCGATTATTTCCTCCTAAACGGCCAGAAGCGGTTCATCGTAGGGGGAGAAGGGGCGGATTATTTTCTCGTCTATGCGCGGACGAACTTTGCCCCCGATGCCAGTCCCCAGGAATCCATTACGGCCTTTATCGTCGATAGGGGACCAGGTGTGGAAACGAAATACCTTTATAACCTCATGGGTTGCCGGGGCGGGGGTACGGCCCGCCTTGTCTTTCGGGATGTAAAGGTCCCCAGGGAGAATGTCCTGGGCAGGGTAAACGGCGCTTACGATGTATTTAATACCATGATGATTCCCGAAAGGCTCGGCACCGCCATTATGACTATCGGGACCGCCCGCACGGCCCTTGAAATTGCCACCCATTATACCACCCGCCGCAAGGCCTTCGGCAAAACGATTAACTCCTTCCAGGGGGTAAGCTTCCAGGTGGCGGAAGCGGCCATGCTTCTCGATGCCGCACGTGCCATGGGATACGCCACCTGCCGCGCCGTTGATGCAGGTGTGGAGATGAATCGAACCCGTCGCCTCGTTTCGGAATCCAAAAAATTCATCACCGAATCCTGTCAGAAGGTAGTACACAATGCCATGCAGGTCGTAGGCGGCATTGGATACACAAATGTCTTTCCTCTGGAACGCATCTATCGAGACATCCGCCTCGCCACTATCTGGACCGGAACAAGTGAGGTCATGTCCATGATTATTGCCCACGAATGGTACCGAGAATGCCTGATGGAGCGTGCCCTCCGTAAACAGCGCGATTTCGAAGCCGATGCGGAAGAGGCCTTCGCGGAAGAAGAAAAGATTTACGAGTAATAACCATACGATGCCAGCCCGGCGAATTTAGGCCGGGCTGAACAATACTTGCCCAGGCAAAAAAATATTGACTCGCTATTTTTTTATGCTATAGATTTGCCAGTTAACGTTAAGTGGCAATAAATTATACGGAGGGGTCAAGATGGGCGGTTTTGTTCATATGACGATGGGGGAAGTAATAAGAAAAGCAGCCCAGCATCACGGTAAAGGAGAAGCCCTCGTGGCGCCGGACGCAGGGGTCCGTTTAACCTACTCAGACTTTTACGATACCTGTCGGCACCTCGCCCGGGGGCTTCTGGCCCTTGGTATCCAGCGTGGCGATGCCTGTGCCGTGTGGACGACAAACATCCCGGAATGGGTTTATCTCCAGTTTGCACTGGGCATGGTGGGAGGGATACTGGTTACGGTGAACACCAACTATCAGGCCCATGAACTTGAGTACCTCTTAAAACAATCTGACGCTACCACCCTGTTTTTGATGGAAGGGTATCGGGAGGTTAATTTTTATGAGACCGTCCGGAAAATTGTACCGGAAGTTGACAGCTCCTCGCCAGGGGAGCTCAAGTCGGCAAGGCTTCCGAAGCTCAAAAACGTAATCTACATCGGAAAACGCGACAACACCCCGGGTATGTTTCGATTTGACACCCTCATGGCAAAAGGACAGGGGGTCCCAGAAAGAGAGCTGGAAGCACGCATGGCTTCCCTCGATGAAAACGACGTTATAAACATGCAGTATACGTCCGGCACCACAGGCTTTCCAAAGGGGGTAATGCTTACCCATCACAATATCATAAATAACGCCCGCATGGTGGGAGATGTCATGGGCATGACACCCGAAGACCGGCTCTTAATCCACGTTCCCTTCTTTCACTGCTTCGGCTGTGTCATGAGCACCCTAAACTGCGTCTATCATGGCTCCACGATGGTTATCAGGGAATACTTCGATGCCTTGAAATCCCTCGCCACCATATCTACCGAAAGATGCACTGCTATCAACGGTGTCCCTACCATGTTTATCGCCATGCTTAACCACCCAGATTTCGGGAAATACGACATGTCTTCCCTAAGAACCGGAATCATGGCCGGTGCCCCCTGTCCGATAGAAACGATGAACCAGGTTAGGACAATCATGCACTGCCCAGAAATCGTCATCGCCTATGGCCTTACCGAAGCATCCCCCGTGATCACCATGACGCGCCGTGACGATCCGGTAGAACTCAGGGTTTCCACTGTGGGGCGCCTTTTACCCGGGGTGGAAGGAAAAATCGTGAATCCCGAAACTGGCCAGGACCTTCCCCCTAATACTCAGGGAGAAATTGTAACCCGCAGCCCCTGTGTCATGAAAGGTTATTACAAAATGCCGGAGGCCACCCGGGCAGCTATTGACCAGGATGGATGGCTCCATACGGGAGACTTGGGCGAGGTAGATGAAAGGGGTTACTTCAAGGTGACGGGCCGGATTAAGGACATGATCATCAGAGGTGGCGAAAATATCTACCCCAAAGAGATAGAAGAATTTCTCTACGGCCACCCAAAAATTGCGGACGTACAGGTAATAGGGGTCCCGGACAAAAAATACGGGGAACAGGTGTGTGCCGTGATTCAGTTAAAACCTGGTGCGAAAGCCACCCCAGAGGAAATGGTAGAATTCTGCCGAAACAGGATCGCCCGTCACAAAATCCCTAAATACTGGGAATTCGTGGATTCCTATCCCATGACAGCAAGCGGCAAAGTACAGAAGTACAAATTGAGGGAAATATATGGTAAGAAGTACGCGAACACATGAGGTCTTACGTTAGATGAAAAATGATATGGAGCTAAAAATTGGTGAGCTCGCCCGGCGCCTCAATATGTCTACCCGCACCATCAGGTATTACGAAGAGATCGGTCTTCTAAACTCCATAAAGCGTGTAGAGGGAGGGCGAAGAATCTACACAGAGGCCGACCTGCGCCGGCTGAAGCTCATCAAACGCCTGAAAGCCCTGGGGCTTACCCTTTCAGAGATGCAGGAACTGGAAGCCCTGTGGTCAATAGAAAAATCCAACGAAAAAGTTCTGCGCCGGCTCCTAGAACTGCTGGACAATCATTCCTCGAGGCTGGAAGAGAGAATTAAAGAACTCTTAACCCTAAAGAAGGAAATCGAGGAGTACAAGGCACGGATACAGAAAAAGATTAGCCCCCCTTAATCTTCTCCCCCCTCTTCCCGCGGAACTACATCGAAATTGCCTTCGGAAGGATAGAAGACACTGACACCCGGCGGGGTGGTCCCCTCGAGGAAGCACTCATAAATGGCCCGCCCATCTGAAGATGGCTGACCTGTACGAGGGTTCACCTTTACAAAAACAATGCCTTCCGGAACGGGAAATTGCTCCACCGGTTTCCGAGCCAGAATCTTGGACATGCAGTAAAGCCATATAGGCGCCGCCGCTCGACCGCCCACTTCCTGCTTGCCCAGTGACCTCTCCTGGTCAAAACCCACCCATACCCCAGCAATAAGGGATGGCGTGAAGCCGATAAACCACGCGTCCTTCACATCGTTGGTCGTTCCCGTTTTCCCAGCAACCGGCCTTCCTATGGCCCTCACCCGGCGGCCAGTACCACTTTCAACCACATCCCGCATGACGTGGGTGGTAATAAAGGCGATACGGGGGTCTATTACCTGCTCCGCCTTAGGGGTGTTTTCTTCCAGCACCTGCCCTGTCCTGTCGACAATGCGGGTGATGAAAAAGGGTGTTACTCTCTGTCCCAGGTTTCCGATGGTGGCGTAAGCCCGGACCATCTCCAGAAGGGAAACCGCCGAAGTACCCAGGGCCATGGAAAGGTTCCTGGTAATGGGAGACATTATCCCCAGGTTGGCGGCGTATTGGGCCGCATAGTCGATACCGATTTCATTCAGCAACTTCACCGTGACGATATTACGGGACTGCACTAGGGCGGTACGGAGGGTTGTAGGCCCGTTGAATCTACCATCAAAGTTCTTGGGACGCCACCAGCCATCCGGACTTGACGGATCCGGGTATTCCACAGGCTCGTCAATTATGACATGGGTAGGGGTAAGGCCCTTATCGAAAGCAGCCGTATAAATAAAGGGCTTAAAAGCCGAACCGGCCAAACGCCGAGACTGCACAGCCCGGTTAAACTCGCTCTTATCAAACCTCCTACCTCCCACCATGGCCTTTACGGCCCCTGTTTTCATCTCCATTACGATTAAGGCACCCTGAACTACGTCTTTTTCAAAACGCTCCCGCATCTCCAGTTCCCTGAGCCCCCTCTCCAAGGCCTCGTTGGCCGCCTTCTGCATCTCCACATTGAGGGTCGTGTAAACCTCCAGCCCTTCCTTGTAAAGGACATCGCTTCCATACTTTTCCAAGATGTATCTCCTCACCTGCTCCGTAAAGTAAGGGGCTATTTTCTCTTTCGGCCTCATCGGCCTCAGCACAACGGGCGTGATGAGGGCCCGGTCACGGTCCTGCTTTGTGATGTATCCCTCCTCATACATCCTCTCTAATACATACGCCTGCCTTGCCCGCGCCCGCTGGAAATTGTTAAAGGGAGAATAATAGTTGGGGGCTTTGGGTAATCCCGCCAGCATGGCCGCTTCCGGAAGGGTAAGGGCCCGGGCACTCTTACCGAAGTATCCCTGAGCAGCCGCTTCGATCCCATAGGTGCCGTGACCTAAGTATATCTGGTTCAGATACAGGTTCAGTATCTCCTCTTTCGTAAGGTATCGGTCAATTTTGTAAGCGAGAATTGCCTCTCGGATTTTCCGGATATAGCTTTTTTCCGGTGAGAGAAAGAGGGACTTGGCAACCTGCTGGGTTATCGTGCTCCCTCCTTGGACGATGCGGCCGGCACTCAAATTCTTCAGGAAAGCCCGGATAATGCTCGCCACATCCACTCCCCGGTGCTCAAAGAAGCGGCTGTCCTCCGCCGCAACAAATGCATACACAACTACCTTGGGCACTTCTTTGATGTTTACTATTTTCCTGTCCTCCAGGAAAAACTCTTCGATGAGCTCGTTTTGGTCGCTGTAAACCCTCGTCGTAATGTTGGGACGGTAGTCTTTCAAAGTAGCGACGGAGGGAACATCGGCGAAGAAAAGGTAATACACCAACCCGATCACAAAGGCAGTGATGAAAAGAATGCTAACCACAAAAAAGGTTAGCAAGCCCTTTTTTCTATTACGCTTCCCCATTTTTCCCATCCTCTTTTTTCTTCTCGACAAACCTCGCAATGAAAATACTCAGTTCATAAAGGGCAAGAAGGGGAAGGGCCATCAATATCTGGGTGAAGGCATCCGGGGAGGGAGTAAGAATGGCAGCAACGATAAAAATAAGCAGTATGGCATACCGTCTTTGCCTTTTTAAAAACCTCGAGCTTACTACCCCTATCTTGGTAAGAAAGAATATCAGTACGGGGAGTTCAAAGGAGATGCCGAAAGCCAACAGTAACTTCAAAGAGAAAGAGAGGTATTCCCTGAAAGAAATCATGGGTTTTAGAAAATCGGTAGAAAAGGAAACAAAAAAACCAAAGGCAGGGGGAAGAACAACGAAATAGCCGAAAACAAGCCCCAAAAGAAAAAGAAAGGTGGAAGAGAGAACGAATGGTACTACGTACCGGCGTTCATGGGGATAAAGACCAGGGGCTACAAATTTCCAGATCTGGTAAAAAATAAAGGGGCTGGTAAGGAAGAGGGAAGCAAAAAAGGAAATTTTCATGTAGACGAAGAAGGCCTCGGGAAGCCCGGTAAAAATCATGTGACTGCCTTTCGGCAAAACGGTTATGAGGGGACGGGTGATGATATAGTAAAGGTAGTCCTTCGCATAATAGCAGGCGACGAAGCCAATTCCGACCGCAATGAGAATGCGAATCAACCTTTTCCTTAACTCCTCCAGATGGGAGGTTAAAGGCATCTTTTCTTCTTCCATATTAATCCTCAGGTCTTTTGGTCGGGATGGGGGGATTCTCCACCTTCTTTTTTTCCATAGAGAAGAGAGTCCTTGAGACCGTTATCTTCGGGTGGCTTCTCATCTTCTTTAAGGGTTTCCTTCAAGGTTTCCGTCACATCTTCCGTCGCCCGGCGAAATTCACCGATCGCCTTCCCCACAGAACGGGCAAGATCCGGTAGCTTCTTAGGTCCCACCACTAAAAGGGCAACGATTACTATGACGATAAGCTCCGGAATCCCGATATTAAACATGGCACCATATGATATTTGAGAACATTGCCTTTTAATATCGTGGTGCGAAAATATTTGTCAATGGTAAATATTTTGCCGAGAGGGGTAATTTGTGATAGGAAAAACCTCTATTCTTTTAAAGGATAAGAGGCATAGATGGATAGAAAAACAGGAATCGTTCGGGATGAGAGATATTTAAGACACGGGGCCTTCTCTTTGAATCCGGAAGTACCGGCGCGACTGAAGGAATTGTACTCAATGCTCGACGGAAAAGAGATGAAGGGAAAGTTCACCCTTATAGAACCACGTTACGCGAGTTTTGAAGACCTGGCCCTCGTTCACAGCCCGAACTATATAAAAATGGTGGCTTCTACAGCGGGTAAAAAGCTAACCATCTTAGACCCTGACACCCATGCCACCCCTGATACGTACGACACTGCCCTACTCGCAGTGGGGGGGTGTCTGTGTGCTGTAGAAGCGGTCATGTCGAACCGGGTGGATAATGCCTTTGCCCTCATTCGTCCTCCCGGTCATCATGCCGGACGAAGCCACTCCGCTGGTTTTTGCATCTTCAATAATATCGCCATTACAGCCCGCCACGCCCTTCTTAGGCTGGGATTGAAACGTGTGCTTATTGTGGACTGGGATTTACACCACGGAGACGGTACCCAGGAGATTTTCTACGACACAAGTTCCGTCCTTTATTTCTCCACCCACCAGTACCCCGCCTACCCGGGAACGGGATGGCTTACGGAGGTAGGGGAGGGGGAGGGGAGATTCTACACCATAAACGTTCCCCTTAAGGCCTTTTCCGATAATGCCATTTACGTTATGGCTTTTCGACGTATCCTGCAACCCGTAGCGAGGCTTTATCGCCCAGATGTAATCCTCGTTTCGGCCGGATTTGACATAGCCCGCCATGACCCCCTGGGAGATATGCAGGTTACCCCTCACGGTTTTGCGGCCCTCACACGTCTTCTCATGGATACGGCCGACGAATGCTGTAACGGAAAACTCCTCTTCATCCTGGAGGGGGGATACGATGTGGATACCCTTAAGGAGTCGGTGAAAGGGGTGCTAAAGGAGCTCAAAGGAGAGACCACTATCTCAGAAGACGAAATACACCGCTTAGAATACGAAGCTGAGCAGCAGAGGGACCGCATTATTCCCCAGGTTATTGCCCAAATTACGGAAAAATGGCCCATATGCTAAACATCCCTTGCTTTTCCCTGTAAAATTTTATAGGGGTCGAAGAAAATCCTGGCTGGGAGGAAGAACTTGAAGATTACAGAAAAAGAAGTGATTTATGTGGCCCATCTGGCCCGGCTGGAACTCACGGAGGAGGAGGTGGGGAAGTTTACCACCCAGCTAAACGATATCCTCCTCTACATGGAAAAGCTAAATCAGGTAAACACGGAAAATGTAGAGCCCATGTCCCACGCCATAACCCTGAGTAATGCCTTCCGCGATGATTGCGTGGAAGAGTCTCTCCACCACACCCTTTCCCTTTCAAACGCACCGGACGCCCACGGGGATTTTTTCCGTGTGCCCAGGGTAATAGACTGACAGAGGAACCCCATGGAACTCTACGAACTCACCATTCACGAACTGCAAGAGAAATTGAAGAGAAGAGAAGTCTGCGCAAGGGAAATCCTCGACAGTGTATTTTACCGCATCGGGGCGGTGGAAGAAAAGATACACGCTTACATCTCCCTCATGCGGGAGACAGCCTACATGCAGGCCGAGGAAGCGGATCGCCACCTCTCGGCAGGAGAAGGGACAGAAATAATGGGCATCCCTATAGCCCTGAAAGACATCCTGTGTACCAAAGGTTTCCCTACCACCTGCGGTTCCCGCATTCTTGAAAATTTTATTCCCCCATACGACGCCACGGTTGTGGAGAAATTGAAGGCTGCAGGGGCCGTTTTTGTCGGAAAAGCGAACATGGATGAATTCGCCATGGGATCTTCCACCGAAACTTCATATTTTGGGATTACCCGCAATCCTTGGAACCTGGAACGGATTCCGGGTGGTTCCAGCGGCGGTTCTGCCGCCGCCGTGGCGGCCCATGAGTGTATCGCCGCCCTTGGTTCGGACACGGGTGGTTCTATTCGGCAGCCGGCCGCCCTGTGTGGCGTCGTAGGACTCAAACCAACTTACGGCCGCGTATCCCGCTTTGGGCTCATCGCCTTCGCCTCCTCCCTCGATCAGATAGGGCCCATAACCAAAGATGTGGAAGATTGCGCCATCCTCATGAAATACATTGCCGGCTACGACCCAAAAGAATCCACCTCCGTTCCAGAACCGGTACCTGATTACCGCCAATTCCTCAGGCGGGACATAAAAGGTTGGAAAATAGGCGTTCCCCGGGAATACTTTATCGAAGGGATAGACCCGGAAGTGGAAAGGGTGGTAAAGGGCGCCATTTCCCTCCTCGAACGTGAAGGGGCCGAAGTCGTGGAAATTTCCCTCCCCCATACCCCTTATTGCGTGGCCACTTACTACATCATCGCCCCTGCCGAGGCGAGTTCTAACCTTGCCCGTTACGATGGGGTAAAATACGGCTTCCGCTCGCCTGATGGGAAGGATCTCTTGGAGATGTACAAGAAGACAAGGTCTCAGGGATTTGGAGACGAGGTAAAAAGGAGGATTATCATCGGCACCTACGTCCTTTCGGCAGGCTACTACGAGGCTTACTACAAAAAGGCTTCCCAGGTAAGGGCCCTCATTCGCCGTGATTTTGATGAGGCATTTTCCCGCGTAGACGTTATCCTCACTCCCACCACCCCCACGGCCGCCTTCCGTCTGGGAGAAAAAAGGGATGACCCTATCCAGATGTACCTCTCCGACATCTTTACCATTTCGGCCAATCTCGCCGGAATCCCCGGCATTTCCGTACCTGGTGGCTTCACCGCCGACGGCTTACCGGTGGGTATCCAGTTCTTGGCCAATCACTTTCAAGAAGGTAAACTCATCCAGGCGGCTTCGGCTCTGGAACAACTATTGATCAGCGATAAAAGGAGGCCCTCGGAGTAATGGATCTGGAACCTGTAATCGGACTGGAAGTCCATGCCCAACTTCTCACGGATTCTAAAATTTTTTGCAGTTGTTCAACCCACTTTGGCGCGAATCCAAACCACCATACCTGTCCCGTGTGCCTCGGCATGCCGGGGATACTGCCGGTACTTAACCGAAAAGTTGTAGAATACGCCCTCAAGATGGCCGTGGCTACCAACTGTTCCATTAACCGAAAAAACTATTTTGCCAGGAAGAACTACTTTTACCCTGACCTTCCCAAAGGCTACCAGATTTCCCAGTACGCCCTGCCTCTGGCCGAGCATGGCTATTTGGAGATTGAAACGGAAGAGGGGAAAAAGAAAATCGGGATCACCCGCATCCACATGGAGGAAGATGCGGGGAAGCTCGTCCACGATGAAAGCCAGCCCGTAAGCTACGTAGATTTCAACCGAACCGGTGTTCCCCTGATTGAAATTGTGAGCGAACCAGATATAAGAAGTGCCGAAGAGGCAGTTCAGTACCTGAAGGCCCTAAGGGATATTCTCGTTTACCTGGAAATCTGCGACGGCAATATGGAAGAAGGCAGCTTTCGGTGCGATGCTAATGTATCCTTAAGGCCCCGTGGGCAGAAAGAATTCGGAACGAGAACAGAGCTAAAAAACATGAATTCTTTCCGCCATGTCCAGAGGGCTCTGGAATATGAGATAAAACGCCAGATGTTCATCATCGAGAGTGGCTCCGAAGTAGTTCAAGAAACCCGCCTGTGGGACGAAAGCCAGGGCGTGACTTACGCCATGAGGGGAAAGGAAGAGGCCCATGATTACCGTTATTTTCCCGATCCCGACCTCGTGGCAGTCTTTGTCGATGATGCCTGGATAGAGCAAATTAAATCCTCTCTTCCAGAACTCCCCGCCGCCAAAAAGGCACGTTTTATGAGCGAATATGGCCTCTCCCCTTATGACGCAGGGGTAATCACGGCGGAGAAGGCTCTGGCCGATTACTTTGAAACGTGCGCGAATCTGTGCGGGCAGCCGAAAACCGTGGCCAACTGGATTATGGGCGACCTTCTGAAGCTCCTGAACGAAGACAGGCGTCCCATCACCGAATGCCCCGTGAAACCAGCATATTTAGCAGAAATAATTCAGTTAATTGGCGATGGCACCATAAGCGGAAAAATCGCCAAAGAAATACTCTCAGAAGTGTACAAAACGGGCACGGCACCCCGGACCATAATAGAGAAAAAGGGCCTCGTGCAGATAAGCGATATGGAAGCCATTGCCCGGGTAGTGGAAGAAGTTATAAGCAATCACCCGGAACAGGTTGCCCAGTACCGGTCAGGTAAAGAAAAAGTATTTGGCTTTTTTGTGGGTCAGGTCATGAAGGAAACGCAGGGGAAGGCTAACCCAAAGCTCGTAAACGACCTCCTGCGTGAAAAGCTCAAAGCTTAGGGATATTTCAATGGATATCCGCGACCGGCTTTCACGGCTAACCCGTCTGAGGGGATCCATAAGACGGGTGGAAAGTCGGGAGGTCCGTTACAGCACCCTGAAAGAACTCCTACCAGGAGAAGAGGTCACAAACGAGGCAGGCTCTTTCTACCTGACTTGCAGCTTCTTTCCCGGCTCCTTCCGGCACGGATGTTACGTGCTCAGGGACGCTTTTCCTCTGGATACTTATCTCTTATCCGCCCTCGCCGGAGACCCAAACTTCGGGCAGTGTAACGTAAGGGAGGGTATTTTTCTCGACACGGAAACCACAGGACTTTCCGGTGGTACCGGCACCCTTCCCTTCCTCATAGGCCTGGGCTGGTTCGAGGAGAATGGTTTTGTCATCCATCAGCTCTTTATAAGGGACTACGATGAAGAAAAGTCCGCCCTTATCCACCTAAACGACCTTCTCCAGAGGAAAAAGTTCCTCGTTACCTTCAACGGCAAGGCCTTCGACGTGAACTTGCTAAATAGCCGCTTCATTCTGAACCGCCTTCCACCCCTGGAAGAAGAAGTGCCCCATTTAGATTTGCTTTACCCCGCCCGTCGTCTCCTGGGACATCGCCTCAGAGACCGCAGCCTTCTTGCCCTGGAGCATGCTATTCTCGGCCTCGAACGGGAGGGTGATATCTATAGCCACCAGATTCCCTATATCTATTTCGAATGGCTGAAACGGCGGGATGTAAGGCCTATGGTCCGGGTTTTCGAGCATAACCGCCTCGATATCCTTTCCCTTGTCACGCTTACAGCAAGGCTCGTGGACTTGATAAACCCCGAATTCTTACCCTTAGAGCCGGACGGGTTTGATAGAATTGCCGCCGGACGTCTGTGGGCCGCCCGGGGCTCCCTTCAGGAGGCTATAAGCCTCCTCGAATCCATAAGATGTAAGCACGCCAAAGTGGAGGTATGGCAATTAGCCTCCCGGGAACTGTCCCTTCTCTTTCGACGGCATGGTCTCTGGAAAGAGGCGGTATCTATCTGGGAGGAGATGGTAGCGTTTAACCCCCAAGATACCTTTGCCCTCATAGAACTTGCAAAATACTACGAGCACAAAGCTCGCCGCCCGGAAATCGCGTTAAACTATGCCCTCCGGGCGAAGGGTGCAGACCCAAGATCCTACGAGGTCAACCACCGGATTGAACGCCTGAAAAGACTTATAAAATCCAGAAGGAGCGGCTCTTAAGCCCCATCAAGGCCGCCTTTTTCCCTCATTCTGAACCACGCGGCGGGATCGACAAAATATTCCTCCGTTTCTTTTAGGGAAACGTAATGCTCATGCTCGATATCTGCAAGAAGGCCAAAAAACGCTTTCTCCCGGGTATCCGTTAGCTGGTCACGCAGGCGGGCGTAAAAGGCAACCCCCTTGCTCTCAAATTCAATGGCGGTCCTGATGGCCTCCAGGTCATCCTTATCCGCTTTTCCGGCCCTTTCTGGCTCCTGCAAGAACTCCTTTAAGATATCAGGAACCACTGTTTTACCAACCGAAAGGGGCACTGTTTCAGGCCATTTGCCACCCGTCGTCCATACTTCGTGAATCTCTTTTATCATTCGGTAATGTTCGTCTTCCTCCTGGGCAATGCGGTTGAACATAGCCTTTCCCAGGGGGTTTTGTGTTCTGCGGGCCTGCGTTAAGTAAAACTCCTTTTCCCTCTTTTCGTTATCAAGGGCAGTTTTAAGGGCATCTATCCTGTCTCCCATCTTAAATCCTCCTGCATCTTTTCTGTCCTGTAATCCCTCTCCTCATAAAAATTAAGGGTCATAAGAAGCGGTTCATACCCCTCTTCCTCGGGAATGATGAGGTCATCCCTCCCCACCTTAAGGGCCTCCCCTACCCTTGTTTCTATGAGGTTAATGGCGCGGTCTATATGCTCTATAAACTCACTTACGGGTAACATTTCCTCACATATACGAGTATAGGAAAAAACGCAAATGTCCTTTTTGGCAAGGGTGGCGGCAATCCGGCGGGCTTCCGTGAGAATCTTGTGAACCCGGCGGGCGGTGGCGACCCTTCTTATCACACTAAAATCCCACAGGGCAACGGCATGACAGAAATAGGTCGTTGGCCGAGAAGCCTCCAGGGCCACTGCCCCATCGTGCAACTCAAAATTTATTATCATCCGGTCTTCGGCAAAACGGTCGGGGTCAACACCGGGTATATCATCCCGGATAAAGCCCCCCTGCCTCATTACCTCCCCGGAAACCTTCCTAACGAGGGAACGCCGCCCCAAAACCCGGCGCGAGGAATCTGTAATAATAAACGGATTATCCCTCAGGATGGCACGCAGGATAATCGTCATATGGAGAAGGAAGGTAGAACGGATACCTGAAGGGGATGCAGCCCGGCCTTTATTGTATAGCAGGGCCGCGTGATGGAGAGATTCGAAGACTTTTTCCTGCAAAAATTCCCTTTCCCTTTGTTCTCCCCGCCGGCTAAATCTTAAGGCCAGAATTGCCCGCGTGAGATAGGTACCAGCGTATTCACAGTAAAAATCCTCCCCCAAGTGCTTGCAGTGGTCTTCTACATAGCGTGCCTCCTGCAGGGCAAATCTTATCATGGGATTCGCCGCCTCCCAGGAAGAGGCCATCAGGGCCAGGTGTCTGTACAGCACCATGCGAAACGTTCTGGCCGTTGGGTCATTCGGATTGAGACCCACGACGATGCGCATAACTTCCAGAGCTTCCCAGAATTTTCGCCTGAAGTAAAGGGTCTTCGCAATCTCCTGTCCCAACAGGGAGTTGGAAGGGAAGCGGAGGAAGGTGGTGACGGCATTTGCTTTTCTCCTTTCCAGCTGGTCCGGGCAAAAAAGCAGGCTGTTTAATTTTATATGCGCCTCTTCAGAAGTGCCGAGGATAGGGTCAGTCAGGAGATCGGGGATAAAATCAAAATATATAGTATTCCAGAAAGCGTACACCCACCAGACAAAGAGGGTTTCACCATTAAATAGAGTAACTTCCTGGGGATATTCACAGAGGATTACCCTCACATCGTTGATAAGTAGACACTGCCGGATAAAATCCGTTAATCTGATTACCGGATCACCCGGGATCCGCACATTCAGAATGGGGAGTAACTGACTGTCAATGGTGGAAAAGTCTCCCCCGGCAAGACCAATGGAGAGGAACCGCTTCTCCGAGTAATAAGGGGAGAGAGACCACCGCACCGCCACTTGATGGGCTAACGATATAGCACTGCGCAGGCAATAACGGTAAGCGGAGGGATGGTCCGCTTCTCCTTCCCTCGGGAAGTCCACGTAGAGGGTTGTAATATCATGCCCCCGCACCCGGCGGCCGTGTAAATAAGGGTCTTTTGAGTTTTCCAGGTATTCCTTCAGGGTTTTCTTTAACCAACCCACCACCTCATGGTCCACCACGTCACCCCTACCATAGAGGGCAAAGCCAATCCTTATGCCATGGGTATAGAGACGATAGCCAGGGGCGGCCCCCGTTTCGCATAACTTTCTCAAGACCTCGTAGTTCCAGGAAGGAACCATTTGTGGACGTTCATGCCCCAGCCAGAAAGCAATGCTGCGAAGAACGTTTTGCTTGTATACCGTATCCGCAGCTTCCCTTTTGAGTCTCGTCAGCATGGTATTACTTATTCTGGGGAAAGATAGCCCATACTTGTCGAGGAGATCGTTTACACGCCTTACCCAGGTGCGGACAGAAACCTGCAGACCGAGAAATTCTTTACGTCTTTCCAGCAAATCGCTGAAATTCAGGGGCAAATTATCAGGTTCGACCCTTGTGCCCCGGGAAAGGCAGCGAATCAAAGCGTCTAGCTCTTCCCTCGTTCCTTCCCTTAAAACACCCTCCGTTTTAGCATAAAACACCAAACTATCGATAATCTCCTGATTCTCACTTGAGTCCTTAAAGGTAAGCCAAGATTCATAAGAGGGAAATAGGGTCAAAATTATGTTCAATTCCTGAGATGTTTGTTCCATAATCACCAACCTCTGTTTGTTTTGCTATAAAAAAATATTTTCATTGAAACACCTCTCTTTCCTTGCCATAGCCTTTTATCAAAATGTACGTTTTTTACAATCACATTCAATTTAAATTAAAAATTACTTTTTTTTGTAAGTAATGATATACTGCAAGCAAACCAAACAGAAAGGAGGAACGAGGGATGACCTATTGGTTTCAAGACCCAGGGATAAAAGCGATTTTGCCCCTGGCACTAGCTGATTCCGTTCGGGGTTTAACTACGCTTTTCAAAACGCCGGCCTTTATTATGGGTTTCAATGTCTTTCCAGAAGGAATGGTGATCGGCCCATCCACAGCGGATTTCATCGGCGCCCACGCCCCTAAAAAGAGGGCTTTTTTCGTCGCTGATGAAGTAAGTGAGAGATACGCGAATCGCACGGCCAGTTACTTTGCGGCCAACGGATTCTCCACGGAGATATGGGCAAAGGCCCAGCCAGAGGTACCATTGGATAACGTCAAAGACTGTGCCGCCTCCATGACCGCCTTCGAACCGGATGTCATATTCGCCGTGGGAGGTGGATCGGTAATTGACGGGGCGAAAGCCGCCTGGATTTTGTACGAGCACCCGGAAATAACGGACCTGGGTTCCCAGGTAAGTCCCCTCGTCCTTCTCGGCATGAGAAAGAAAGCCTTTTTCGTAGCCGTCCCAACGACAAGCGGAACAGGATCGGAATGCACCGCCGTCTCCGTTCTTCACGACACGGCTGCCCATCGCAAGGTACCCATTGCCAACGCCGATTTGCTACCCGATGTGGCCATTTTATATCCGGAGTTCACCGTTTCTATGCCTCCCAAGCTTACCGCTGGCACGGGGCTCGATGTCCTTGCTCACGCTATGGATGCCGCCGTAACTCCTGCCGGCAACGAACTTACCGTGGCCATGAGCATTGCAGCCATTAAGCTCGTATTTAAGTACCTCCCCCGGGCTTATAAAAATGGAAAAGACCGAGAAGCCCGTTACCGGATGATGATAGCGGCCAGTGCCGCGGGGGTAGGATTCGGACAGAGTGGTTGTGCCCTTACCCACAGTCTCGGACATTCCATTGGCTCCCTTTTCAAGGTACATCACGGCCTCGCCGTTGGTATCTTCATACCTTACTGCTTCCAGTTCTACCGCCCTGTCACGGATAAATACTTAGAAGTATGCCATGCCCTGCGTCTGGAAGGGGCAACGGAGGAAGAAAGCTTTGAAAACTTGATAAGAGCCACAAGAGACCTCTTCCGTTCCCTTGATGTTCCCTTAAGTTTGAAGGAACTGGGCATTCCGAGGGATGAATTCGAACGTCAAATGGGCGCACTGGTAACATACAGTGTGGAAGACATCGATACGGTCTTTTCACCACGCCCCATAACAGAGGCCCAGTGTGAAAAGATGTTCTGGTATGCCTACGAAGGCAAAGACATCGATTTCTAAAGGAGGGCAGGAGAGATGAAAGGAATCCATGGACGTTTTCTTCGTGTAGACCTCACGGCCAAAAAGCTGGAAGATATGCCCATTGCGGAAGAACTCTTTAAAGAGTACGTCGGGGGTTCAACCCTCGCTGCCAAGCTGGTAAACGACCACATTACCCCAGAAATGGACCCCTTAGCACCGGAAAGCCCCCTGATTTTCGCCACCGGGCCCCTTACGGGTAGCTCTATCCCGATGGTGAGTCGCTATGCAGTTGGGGGTCTTTCTCCCCTCACGGGATACTGGGGAGAAGCTACGAGCGGCGGCGCCTTCCCCTTCCGGTTGAAACAGGCAGGCTACGACGGAATCTTCATCATCGGGAAAGCGGATAAACCGGTTTTTCTTTACCTTGACAATGGGAAAGCGGAACTACGGGACGCCTCGGACCTCTGGGGGAGAAATATCTATGAGGCCCAGGACCGTCTTAAAAAAGCGATAGACCAACCGGGCCTGGGAATGGCCGTTATTGGACCGGCGGGAGAGAATCTTGCCAAGACGGCGGGTATTATGAACGATGCCGGGCGAACGGCGGGAAGATGCGGATTAGGAGCCCTGATGGGGTCCAAAAAACTGAAAGCCATTGTGGTTACCGGGAAAATGCGCGTGGAAGCCGCCGACCCGGAAGGCTTGAAAGAGCTTACCCGGGAAGCCATGAAGGCCATTAGAGAAAACCTAACAGCCCCCGCTTTTCGGGAGTACGGAACCTTGATGTACACCGATATGGGCATGACCATGGCTGATGTGCCGGTGAAGTACTTCCAGAAAAGCGTTTTCCCTGCCTCTAAGCTAACAGGGCAGGCCTTAAGGCAGAAGTATACGGTTGAAAACTACGCCTGTGTAGGTTGCCCCGTCGGATGTGGGAGGGAAGTCAAGAATTTCCGTCCGGGCATAGACCATGTGGATGGCCCCGAGTACGAAACCACCATTGCCTTCGGCCCTCTATGCATGAACTTTGACTTCGATTCCATCATTGAGGCTAACTACCTGTGCAATGCCCACGGGATAGACACCATTTCCCTTGGGGTATCCATCGCCTATGCCATGTATCTATACGAACTCGGGGTGCTCACAAAAGAAGAGGCGGGTATGGAGATAAAATGGGGAGATGGGCCAACAATAGTGAAACTGGTGGAAATGGCCATCCGTCAGGAAGGGATTGGTAAACTCATATCCCAAGGTACTTTGAAAATGGCCGAGCATTTCGGTAGAGATCCGGAAGAGGCCGCCCAGGTTAAAGGAATGGAAGTAGCCATGCACGACCCCCGTGCCTTCACAGGCATGGCCCTCTCTTACGCTACAGGACCCAGAGGGGCCTGCCACTTGAAAGGAGACTACTACAGCATAGAACTGGGTGGATTCATCCTGGAATACAACATTTTACCAGGTGATCGCTTCTCTTCCGAAGGTAAGGCAGAAATGGTGGCAAAATATCAGAACTTCAAGGACCTCTTCGATTCTCTCACCCTCTGCAAATTCGCCCCCTATACACCCACCCTTATCTGTCAGGCCATAAATGCCCTTACGGGATGGAATTATGACCCCCAGGAACTGCTAAAGGCGGGGGAGCGTTCCATCACGATCAAAAGAGTGGTAAGCAACCGCCGGGGGCTCACAAGAAAAGAAGACAAACTGCCCAAAATCTGCATAGAAGCCCTTCAGGAAGGGAGTTCCGCCGGGAAATCCCCCAATCTTGAGCTTATGCTTAAAGAGTACTACGCATACCGCAACTGGGATTGGGAAACGGGGAAACCCAAGAAAGAAAAACTGCTCCAACTCGGCATGGAGAAAGAAGCAAAACAGCTTTACCCAGAGTAAAAAAGAATAAAGGGGGCCGCGGGTGGAAAGCTCTCGGCCCCTTTCTACAAACCGAGGAGAGAAAAGCGAATCGAGAAAACACGGTCGTTCATACTCTCACCGTAATCAAAACCGACCGACCAGCACTGTCTCCGGTAGTCAATACCCACCCCTTTTTCAATATCCCGATCGTTAATAAGGTCTCGCCGAAAATACAATCTTAGGTCCAACGATTTTTCCACCACAGCCTTAAAGTTCAGGTTTACCTCCTTCACACCATCATTCGTGTAGCGATAGGCAAGGGTGCCCGTATCACCCCGCTTATCCCTGAGAGTAGCGCTGTACTTTTCTTCCCGCCAGTGGGTTTCATACACATCGTAACGGTTCCTCGCGCTCAGGGATATGAAATGGTAGGGGTAAATATCCAGTTCAGCAAATAAATCGCTAAAGGGCTTACCGCCGTCGCGCCTGGCTTCCCGTACATCGTAGTATTGGGCAAGTTTCAATCTCAGAAAATCATGCTGCGTCATCTTCCCACTTTGCACCTCTTTCCAGGTAAGGAGATTGGTGAGGGAATACGATACGAGATGAAAGTTTCCTGTAAGGGTGGGGTTCGTATTAACGCTCGAGGCGTACAGGTATATCTGGTTAAAGGTAGAACTGACGGGGTTAGAGGGAGAAGTAGCGGGAACAAAAGTAGGTACATTACCACCTGTAGGTGCGGGGCTGTAGAGGTATAAAATCTCGGGATAAATGGTGTGCTTGAGCTCCTGCCCCTTTTTCTCATTCCACGAAAAGGTCCTGTTTAATTCAGTGTTTAGAGAGGCACCGGTGATATAAACCTCCCGATGATCGGTCTGTCTTTCCCCATCATTCAAGTTATCCGTCCTTGACCAGGTGATGATCCTTAAAGCGACAAGGGGCGAAAAGCGTACGTAGCGCCATGGATAAAGGGGCAGGTAAAGGGCCGGAGTAATGTCGAATAGGTGCCCTTTATGTCCCGCCTCGCGATAATATTGATCGTATGTACCCGATACATCAAACCACAAAGGTGTCCTACCAAGTGGCTGTTTTATCCCCATAAGGCCTATTTCCGGGTACTTCTGGAGGGTATTTGTGTCTGATGGGGCCGAAAGATCTTGAGTATTCTTCATAAGCAGGGTGAGGTTGTATTTTTCCCACTTCTTATGTAACCTAAGGATAGAGTCCAGATAGGGGAGGCTCTCGTTTCCATAAAAATCCACCTTCTGAAAGGTACCTGCCCGGTCTTCTTTGAAGTTGGCAAGGAAATAATTGTACGACGTGAAATCTTTGAAATAAAAGCGATCGGAAACACGCGCCAAATCCACCCTTAGATAGAAATCTTCCCGAAAATAGTTTTCCTGATTAATGTACAGGGCCCATCGATTTCTTCCATCCTGCCAGTTTCGGGACAAGCCGCTTACTTCCTCACTAATTTTTTTCCTATCTTGGAGGAATTCCGCATACACGGTCCCCTGACTCTTTTCGGCTATATGGCGAAACTCAACCCCTTCCTGAAATCCCCTTTCACTCATGAAACGCTGATAAAACGTAGCATCCTTATCTTCCGATATAGCCCAGAAGAAAGGTATACCTAAATCCATCCCCAAACGGTCCTTAGAATAAGCCAATCGGTGAGGTAAGAGAAATCCCGTTTGTCTCTTCGTCTTCACGGGGAAGATAAGATAAGGGGAGTATAAAAGGGGCACATTTTTAGCGTAAAAACAGCCGTGCTTTAATGTGCCGTAGCCCTCCATAGTTACTGCGAGGTTCTTCCCCGTCACCCACCAGTCCGGAGAATCCCCGTCGCATGTGGTCGCTTCAACCCTGTCCCCGTAGTAAGTAACTTCACTCCTTTTTTCCAGCCGATTACCCCGTAGATAAAAGTGGGTATTATAGATGAAAATCTGCCCCCGCTCGACGTTGCCAGTTTTGGTAGAGATTTTCACCTCCATTCTATCCCCTTCGAGGACATCCCCATCTGCTGCCTTTACTACCACGCGCCCCGAGGCAATCAGCTTATCCTCGGCTCTACTTAATACCACCTCCTCCGCCGTCATCCGGTCGCCTTTGAAGTTTATCACCACCTGCCCCGAGGCTCGGTAAAAATCCCCTTCCTGTTCATAGAAAAAACGGTCTGCCTCAATCTCGACGGGGGTCCTCGATCCTCCCTTCTCCCCTTCCGGGAGCTCGGGTTTAAGCTGCATGTTCAACTCCTGCTGGGTGAAAGGGAGCGTTAATTGCACAGAGGGATAGGCAAAGTGCGACACAACCAATTCCCAGGCCTTGAGGGGAAAGGGAACTTTCAGGGAAAACTCTCCCCTCTCGTCAGTTATGGCATGGGGATAAGGATAACGAGGAGAAGAGATAATAACTCCGTTCAGAGGTTTTTCACGTTCATTGATGATTCGGCCCTTCAGCGAGTAATCCCCTTCACTCTCCCCAAGCCCTGCCAGAGGCTTCATTACCATCACTAAAGCGGCTAGCCAAAAGGCTAAAAAGATCTTTCTCCCCATGATTCCTTCTTATCCCTGTTGAGAAAGGATTTTATAGCCCCGACGAGATAGAGGGAACCGGTTACGCAAACTACATCATCCATGCTCGCCAGGGCAAGAGCTGTTTTATAGGCTTTAGAAGGGTCTTCAACCACGATCGCCCGCCCTTCTTCTATAGCTTCCATTAATTCTCGGGCCGGACGAGCGCGAGGCGTGGGAGGATTGGTGAGGATAATGAGAGAAGAGAGCTTCTGTAGCCGGGATAGCATTAACCTATGGTCTTTATCGGCAAGACAGCCAAACACTGTAATGTATTTCCTTCCCGGGTACTCTTCCTCCAAGGCCCTGCACAGGGCTCCTATTCCGGCAGGATTATGGGCTCCATCAAGGATAGTCACAGGAAAAGCATTCACCAACTCCATCCTCCCTTCCCAATGGACCCTCTGCAAACCCAAAAGCATTTTATCCTCCTCAATCATCCATCCTCTTCGGGAAAGCAATTCTTTGGCCGCTATGACCAAGGCGGCATTTCTCACCTGATGGGCGCCTCGAAGGGCGACAGATAATCCCCTATACCGTTCAAACAATCCGTAATAGTCAAATTTTCCTTCTTTTCTCCACCGGCGGATGCGAAAGTCCTGGCCCAGAATGTATAGCTTTGCCTCTCTATCACTGCAAATACGCTTTATCTCCCTCAGAGGCGAAAGCTGAGACACCCCCGTAACGCAAACACCTCCCTCCTTTATAATTCCCGCCTTCTCCCTTGCAATCGCACTTAGGGTAGCACCCAAAAACTCCCGGTGGTCGAGGGACACATTTGTTATTATGGACAACATGGGCGTGACGACGTTCGTCGCATCCCACCTTCCTCCCATGCCCACTTCGAGGATGGCTATGTCGACCTCCCTTTGCCGGAAAAAATGGAACGCAATGGCCGTCAGGATTTCAAAGTACGTGAGCCTCTCTCCCCCAGCCTCGAGTACCCGTTCTAAATTCTCATTAAATTCTCCTTCCGAGATAAGGGTATCGTTAATTTTTATCCTCTCCTGCACATCCACAAGATGGGGAGAGGTGTAGAGCCCAACTTTGTATCCCGCCTGTTTTAGGATAGAAGAAAGCAGGGCACAAACAGAACCCTTCCCATTAGTTCCACCAACAATTAAGGAAGGATACTTATCCTGCGGATTACCCAACCTTCCCAGAACCTCACGGATTGGAGCAAGATCTAGGTTAATCCCACGGCCTAAAAAGGCTTTGAGCCGATCTTCCAACATGAAACCCTTCGTTTTACCTACAAAAAAGCCATGGAATTTGTTCCATGGCCCTGAAGAAAAACAGGAAAATAATAATCAATCTTCCGTGACCTTAAGGACTTCATCCCCCGGCCGCACGCGGTCGGAAACCTTGATTCCGATGAGGTCTCCCGCCGAGGCTTTCTCTATTTTCTGATTGTTAATTTCCATGGAGTCAACCGTTTCCGTGATGTCCGTCGTATGACCCACAATTTTTATTTTATCGCCGAGTTTAATTTCCCCGGCGACAATCTTTACCGCCGCGACCGACGGTTTGGCAAAAAACTTCACTACCTCGCCTACTTTTTGTTCCGCCATGGGATTACCTCCTTAGATAACCTAAAATAAATTAGCGTTCGTTAACTTAGACCCCTAACCGTATGTGAGAGAATTTGTTACCCTCTTTTCCATGAAAAAACAAGAGAAAATAAAAAAGGCGGGTGGGAACCCGCCTTCAGTCACTCCGCGATCTTTTTTTCTACCTTTTTCTTCTTTGACCCTTTGGATGCCTCTGTCCCTATAAATTCCACCAAGGATACAGGGGCATTGTCACCCGGTCTGAACCCTAATTTAATCACCCTCGTATATCCACCTGCACGGCCGGCAAAGCGGGGAGAAATCTCTTCGAAAAGCTTCTTTACCGCCGATTTGTCCCGCACATAGGCAAGGGCCTGTCTTCTTGCATGAAGGTCGCCCCTTTTTCCTAAGGTTATCATCTTATCGGCAATTCGTTTGAGCTCTTTTGCCTTGATTTCCGTCGTTTTTATCCTCTCATGCACGATTAGAGAGGTTATCATGTTACGGAACATTGCTCTTCTATGACTTGCGGTTCTTCCTATTTTATATCCTGCCTTCGCATGACGCATATCGTCAACCTCTCTTTTTAATTAACCCTCTTTCTCTTCCTTCTGATTCCAGGGTGGGAAGTCGAGCTTCATGCCGAAGCTAAGCCCGTGCTCCGCTAAAATATCCTTTATTTCGTTGAGGGATTTCCTGCCAAAATTTTTAGTTTTAAGCATTTCCGCCTCTGTCTTCTGTACCAGTTCTCCGATCAAATTGATGCCGGCGTTCTTCAAACAGTTAGCCGAACGGACCGATAGCTCTAACTCATCCACATGACGCAAGAAGATGGAGCGGTCTATCTCCTCTTTCCTCTCCTCCTTTACTTCCTCTGTTTCTATCGCCGGCCCAAAGGAAAGAAATACAGCGAGCTGCTCCTGCAGAATGCGGGCCGCATAGGCCACCGCATCCTCTGGCTTTACACTGCCATCCGTCCACACTTCCAGAATCAAACGGTCATAATCGGCCACTTGACCGACGCGGGCATAAGAGACGGTATAATTCACCTTCCTTATAGGAGAAAAGATAGCATCTATGTTGATGGTCCCTTCTGGCTGATCTGGATCTTTCTCCTTCTTCGCCGGCCTATATCCCCGCCCAACATCGGCCACCAGTTCAGCCTTTAAAACCGCCTCCCCCGAGAGGGTAGCGATATGATGATCGGGATTCATAACCTCAACCGTGCTATCGTGTTCCAGGTCCCCCGCCTTTATGGTTCCTTCCCTTGACACATTCAGCCTGAGAACCCGCGGTCCTCCCTGATTCAGCTTGAGACGAACCCCTTTCAGGTTGAGGATTATATCCGTTACGTCCTCTTTCACCCCGGGAATGGTAGAAAACTCATGCAGGACCCCATCAAATCGGACAGAGACAATGGCAGCACCCGCTATAGAGGAGAGAAGAGTACGCCTCAAAGCGTTCCCTAAGGTGATGCCGGCCCCTCTTTCCAAGGGCTGACATATGAACTCGGCATAATAAGGCGTACGGGTTGCCTCATCTATTTCTATCCGCTTCGGCTTAATGAGGGTTTGCCAGTTTTTCTGCATCTTTTTTATCCTTCCAATTTGTCATTTAGAATATAATTCCACTACCAAATGTTCCTGAACTGGCATGGTCAAGTCTTCGCGGGTTGGCAAGGTCTTCACCATGCCCCGGAAGTTTTCTTTATCCAACTCCAGCCACGAGGGAATCCCGCGGCGCGCAACCGTCTCCATCGCCTCTTTTATGCGTTCTATATCCCTGCTTTTTTCTCTAACCTCTATCACATCCCCCACCCCTACCAGATAGGATGGGATATTTACCTTCTTTCCGTTGACGGTGAAGTGGTTATGCAGCACAAGCTGCCTTGCCTCGTTCCGGGAGGAGGCAAATCCTAAACGATAAACCATGTTGTCCAGACGCCTTTCCAAAAGGAGAAGGAGATTTGTTCCCGTTATTCCCCGCTGCCGGTCCGCCCTTTCAAAGTAGCCCTTGAACTGCCGTTCCATAAGACCGTAGATTCTTCTCAACTTCTGTTTTTCGCGAAGTTGGACTCCATAGTCGGTATTTTTCTGCCTCCTGTGACCATGCTCCCCGGGTGCATAACCCCTTCTTTCGAAGGCGCACTTATCACTGTAGCAGCGGTCACCCTTAAGAAAGAGCTTAAGCCCTTCCCTCCTACATAATTTACATACGGATTCTCTGTATCTAGCCAAATTTCCTCCCTTTCAACAATACTTAATCCCCTATACCCTTCTCCTCTTCGGCGGACGACATCCATTGTGGGGTATAGGTGTGACATCACGGATCAGGGTTACGTTGAGTCCCATCCCCTGAAGGGAGCGCAGGGCCGATTCTCTTCCTGCCCCTGGACCCTTTACGAACACCTGCACACTTCTAAGTCCATGCTCTTTAGCCTTTTTCACCGCATCTTCCATGGCCAGCTGGGCGGCAAAAGGGGTACTTTTCCGAGAACCTTTAAAACCCTGAACACCGGCAGATGACCATGCAATCACGTTTCCGTTCAAATCGGTAATAGTAACGATCGTATTATTGAAAGTCGACTGAATATGAATAATCCCTTCTGGAACGTTTTTCCTCTCTTTTTTCTTTCCCGTTCTTCTGGCTGGTCTTGCCATCTTGCCTCCCGACAATTAATTATTTTTTTCTACTCCCTATGGCCCGCCGCGGACCCTTGCGCGTTCTTGCGTTGGTGCGTGTCCTCTGCCCTCTCACGGGCAACCCTTTTCGATGCCGGAGGCCTCGATAGGTACCCAAGTCTATCAAACGCTTGATGGACATAGCCACTTCCCGGCGCAGGTCACCTTCTACCTTGTGTTCCCGGTCAATGATATTCCTTATAGCGGTTAGCTCTGCATCAGTCAGGGCATCTGTCTTCTTGTCAAAATCCACCCCCGCTTGTTCCAGAATCTGCCGAGCCTTAGACCGGCCAATCCCGTATATATAAGTCAGAGCCACTTCCATTCTTTTGTTTTTGGGTAAATCCACCCCTGCTATTCTGGCCAATTCTCTCCCTCCCGGTCTATCAACCTTGACGCTGCTTATGCTTGGGATTTTCGCATATTACGCGAACAACACCCTTGCGCTTAACGATTTTGCATTTGTCACACATCTTCTTTACTGAAGACCTAACTTTCATAATCTTCACTCCTCTAATCTCACTTAGCCCGATAAACGATCCTACCCCTCGTCAGATCATAGGGGGATAGTTCCACCGTTACCCTGTCACCGGGCAGGATCCTTATGTAATGCATCCTCATCTTCCCCGAAATATGGGCGAGGACACGGTGACCATTGTCCAGCTCTACCCGGAACATGGCGTTGGGCAATGGTTCGATAACTTTGCCTTCCACCTCTATCGGTGCTTCTTTTTGCATATACCCCTCTTTAAATCTTCCTCCTGCTCAGTATCTCTGGGCCATTAGCGGTAATGGCCACGGAATGTTCAAAATGAGCGGAAAGGCTACCATCTTCCGTGACGACCGTCCAGCCGTCATCGAGAATCTTTACCTTATAGGTCCCGGCATTTACCATCGGCTCTATGGCCAGTACCATCCCTTCCTTCAGGAGTACCCCGCGTCCTCGGGTACCGAAATTGGGAATCTGAGGATCTTCGTGTAATTCACTGCCGATTCCATGACCGACAAATTCCCTCACCACGGAAAAACCCGCCCGTTCTACGTGAGTTTGAACGGCCGCCGATATATCCCCCAACCTGTTTCCCGCACGTGCCTCGGCAATACCCTTGTAAAGTGCTTCCTCCGTCACCCTTATCAATTTCCTCGCCCCTTCGCTTACCTGACCCACGGGGACCGTTATTGCCGCATCACCGTAAAAACCTTTATAGTATACACCAAAATCAAGACTTATAATATCCCCTTCTTTCAATCGCCTCCGCGAGGGCATCCCATGCACCACCTCCTCGTTTATGGAAGTACACAGGGCGTAAGGATAACCCCGATACCCTTTAAAGGCCGGTTTTGCACCCCAGCGGCGAGCGAGTTCCTCGCTGTACTCGTTCAATTCCTCAGTTGTTATTCCTACCTTAACTTCCTCCTTAAGGGCTTCCAAAATTTCCGCAACGATTATGTTGCTTTCCCTTATCTTTTCAATTTCATCCGGCTTACGAATGATTACCATTTACATACTTTACCGACGCCGGGCAAGACGCCCCTTCTTCATAAACCCCTCGTACTGACGGGCAAGAAGGTGGGTCTCAATTTGTCCTGCTGTATCCAATGCCACTCCCACCACGATAAGGAGCGCCGTGCCGCCAAAGTAAAAAGGCACGTTAAAGTAACTGATGAGAATGCTGGGCAATACACAGATAATGGACACGTAGAGGGCCCCGCTGAAGGTAATCCGCGTTAAGATGGTATCTATATACTCTGCCGTCTTTTTGCCAGGACGGATACCCGGTACATATCCCCCATACTTCCTCATATTCTCTGCCACATCCGCAGGGTTAAAAGTTACGGCCGTGTAAAAGTAACAGAAGAAGAAAATCAACGCCACGTAAAGAATCTCATACAGGAAGCGACCCGGCATGAGCATACGCGAGATCTGATTCATCCATGGATGAGGAATGAAATTGGCAATCGTTGCCGGGAACATGAGAATTGAAGAGGCAAAAATGGGTGGGATTACGCCCGCCGTGTTTATCTTCAGTGGTAAGTGGGTGGACTGCCCACCGTAAACGCGCCTACCTACTACCCTTTTGGCATACTGAACGGGAATGCGTCTTTGGGCGCTTTCCACAAACACGATGGCCCCCACCACCAATACCATGAGAACTATAAGAGCTACGATGAAGAATATCCCCATTTCTCCCGTTGACAGCAGCCTAAAGGTGTTAAGAATCGCCTGGGGTGCCCGGCACACAATTCCGGCAAATATAATGAGGGAAATCCCGTTTCCGATTCCCCTTTCCGTCATCTGTTCTCCCAGCCACATGATAAAAGCGGTTCCCGCCGTAAGGGTAATCATGGTCATTAGCCTGAAGGACCATCCCGCTTCTATGACAATCGGGGTACCCGTTGGACCTGCCATGTTTTCCAGCCCCACGGCAATTCCGAAACCCTGGATGATACTCAGAATAACGGTCCCATAACGGGTGTACTGGGTTATCTTTTTGCGCCCCGCTTCCCCCTCCTTCGATAACCTTTCCAGATGGGGGACGGCAATGGTTAGAAGCTGAAGAATAATAGAGGCGCTTATGTAAGGCATTATACCAAGAGCAAAAACCGACAAATGGCTCAAAGCCCCACCGGCAAACATGTCAAAGAGCCCTAAAATGGAACCCTTCGCCTGGTCGAAGTAGGCCGCCAATGCGGCCGCATCTATTCCGGGCGTTGGGACGTGAGCCCCAATACGGTAGACTACGAGAAGGGCGAGGGAATATAGGATCCTCTTCTGTAATTCAGGTACCTTGGGTATATTGGAAAATCCCTCTAACAACTCGTCCTCTCCATCAATCGCTTAAAAGAACTGTGCCACCGGCGGCTTCTATTTTCTGGCGCGCCTGGGCACTTATGGCATCGAGTTTCACCTTAAAGGGCCGATCAATTTCTCCCCGGCCGAGCAGTTTAACCCCGTCGCCGATTTTCTTGATGATCCCCTTTTCCAGTAACGACGCGGCATCAATTACACTACCCGCCGGAAAATCCTGCAGCTGATCGAGATTCACCACCACCATTTCCCGACGGAAGATGTTTCGAAAACCCCTCTTGGGCAAGCGGCGTACCATCGGCATCTGCCCTCCCTCGAATTGAGGGGGAACCTTTCCACCCGCCCGGGCCCTTTGCCCTTTATGTCCGCGGCATGATGTACCGCCGTGTCCAGAGCCATCACCCCGACCGACACGTTTTTTCTTCTTCTTAGCACCTTCAGGTGCTTTTAAATGGGCAAGATCCATACGCTAATCTTCCACCTCTTCAGTTTTTACCAAGTGAGATACCTTCTTTACCATTCCCCTGATCTGGGGCGTATCCTCCAGGATGACCGTACGATTCAGTTTCGTTAAACCCATCCCCCTAAGCACCTGCCTCTGTTTCTCCGGACGGCCAACAAAGCTCCTTATGAGAGTTATTCTAAGTTTACGCTTCACCGCTTCTTGGCCTCCCTCATTTAAAGTGTTTTAGCTCTACCGGTACACCGCGCAAGGCGGAGAGTTCCTGGGGGTCTTTCAAATTTAAAAGGCCATTCATTGTTGCTTTGACCAGATTATGGGGGTTATGGGAACCCAAGCATTTTGTCAGCACATTCCGCACGCCGGCCGCTTCCAGAACAGCTCTTACAGCGCCGCCGGCTATTAAACCAGTACCCTCAGAAGCCGGCTTTAAAAGCACAGAACCTGCTCCAAATTTACCTATAATTTCATGCGGCAAAGTACCATTTATCACGGGTACTTTCTGCATATTCTTCTTTGCCTGCTCCATACCCTTACGGATTGCTTCCGGTACTTCATGGGCTTTGCCCAAACCTGCCCCAACAGACCCGTTTCCATCTCCGACAACGACGATGGCACTGAAGCGAAAACGTCTCCCACCTTTCACCACCTTCGCCGTTCGCCTAATGGCAATCACCCGATCTATCAGTTCACCTTCCATCCTCTCGTCTCTCATCATAAAAGACCCACCTTCTAGAATTTCAATCCGCCCTCTCTCGCCCCATCGGCCAAAGCCTTGACACGCCCGTGGTAAAGGTATCGGCCACGGTCAAAAACGCATTCCGTCACCCCCTGAGCCAAAAGCTTCTGGGAAATTAATTTTCCAACCTCTCTGGCCACGTCGGTCTTTTTCATGCCGGCCAGCTTTCCCTTGAGCTCGGCACTGAGAGTAGAAGCTGCAGCAATCGTTTGTCCTGCATCGTCGGCAATGGCCTGCACATATATATGTTTCGCACTGCGGAATACGGACAGACGAGGCCTCTTTTGAGTGCCTCTTATCTTACTTCGGACGCGTAATTTCCTCTTTTCTCTTATCCGTTCAACCTTCTTCGTAGCCAATTTCCTACCTCAACTGATTTTATTACCCACTTATTTGGATCCCACGGATTTCCCCGCTTTTCTCCTCACTACCTCACCCGCATAGCGGACGCCCTTACCCTTGTAAGGCTCCGGCTTTTTAAGCGCCCTGATTTCCGCTGCCACTCGCCCCACCAACTCCTTGTCAATGCCACTTACACTGATATTAACCTGCCTATCCACTTTAATCGAAATTCCTTCCGGTATACGATAAGAAACGGGCGTGGAAAAGCCCAGGATAAGCTTCAATTCCCTGTCTCCCGCAAGTTCTGCCCGATAGCCCACCCCAGAAATTTCGAGGGCCTTCTCGTAACCCTTTGTTACCCCTTCCACCATGTTATTTATCAGCGTCCGGGCAAGCCCATGATAGGAACGACCAAATCTATCTTCCGAAAGACGCTTTACCGTCAAAACATCCTGTGCCAGTTCCAGGTCCACCAAGGGGGGTAACTTCTTTTCCAGTTCACCCTTGGGTCCCTTTACCCTTATCGTTTCCCCTTCCCGCTCAATTTTTACTCCTGGCGGGACGATTATGGGCTTTCTTCCAATCCTCGACATAAGTAGTTGACTCCTCTTTTTACCAGACTTTGCAAATTACCTCTCCACCCACTTTCAGCTTTCTCGCTTCGTGATCCGTCACTATTCCTTTGGAGGAACTAAGAATGGCAATCCCCAGACCACCCATAACGAAGGGGAGTTCATCGCATTTCATATAAATCCTGCACCCGGGACGGCTCACCCTTTCCAGACCGGACAAGACCTTTCTCTTCGCCCCATCAGAACGTAAGGTAATCCTGAGGACATCGTGTTTCGTCTTCGTATCTTTTCGTATCTCGTAATCCTCTATAAATCCCTCTCGCTTTAAAATCCTCGCAATATTCACGTTCATCCGAGAAGGCATCACATCCACGGTCTTCAAATTTGCCCGGAGGGCATTTCTAATTCTCGTCAGCATATCCGCAATGGTATCCGTCATTCCCATAGGTAAAACCTCTCACATCCTACCAGCTCGATTTTATAACGCCGGGTAGCTCTCCCCGCGAGGCAAGATTTCTCAAACAGATCCGGCACATTTTGAATTTACGGTAATAAGCCCTTGGTCTGCCGCAGAGGGGGCAGCGATTGTACTGCCGGACTGCGAACTTCATCTTCGACTTTGCTTTCACGATTAGTGCTTTTTTTGCCACCTAAGCCTTCTCCTCCTGCCGTAATTAAATCTTAGACTCTAAACGGCATTCCCATAAGGCGCAATAACTCTCGCGCTTCATCGTCTGTCTTTGCCGTTGTCACGATCACGATATTCATTCCTCTCAGCTTGTCCACCTTATCGTAATTAATCTCCGGGAAAATAATCTGCTCTTTTATGCCAAGGGCAAAATTCCCCCTTCCGTCAAACGATCGGGGAGAGATTCCACGAAAATCCCTAATCCTGGGGAGGCTCACATTTACCAATCGGTCGAAGAACTCGTACATACGCTCTCGCCTTAAGGTGACGCAACACCCTATGGACATACCCTTTCTCAATTTAAAAGACGCAATAGACTTTTTTGCCTTCGTTATAATGGGTTTCTGGCCCGTAATGAGGGCAAGCTCCTCCATGGCATTATCGAGAACCTTGGGGTTCTGGATAGCCTCTCCCAAACCCATATTAACTACTATCTTCTCGAGGCGTGGCACTTCCATGGGATTTTTGTAACCAAATTTCTTTACCATCGCCGGTATTACGTCTGACTTATAATAATCCTTTAATCTCGCCATGTTAAAAACCTATCAATCGAGTTGTTCCTTGCACTTCTTACAGATGCGCACTTTTTTGTTCTCTTCATTTTTTATGTATCCTATCCTTACCGCCTTGTTGCACCGGCTGCAGAAATAGGCCACATTGGATATGTCTATAGGTGCCTCTTTCTCCATAATGCCACCTTTTCCACGGGTATCAGGCCTCTTGTGGCGCTTTACGAAGTTCAACTTTTCCACCACTACCCGGCCTTCGTCTCGGAGTATCTTTACAATTTTACCCGTCTTGCCCTTTTCCTTCCCGGCAATGACCTGTACGGTATCCCCCTTCTTCAGCTTTATGCTATCCATGTCATCATGTCCTGCCATGTGTATCCCCTATATAACCTCAGGTGCCAGAGATATAATCTTCATAAACTGCTTGGCCCTTAACTCTCTGGCAACAGGCCCAAAGATTCTCGTGCCGACCGGTTCCATTTGATCATTAATGAGAACGGCCGAGTTATCGTCAAATTTCAAATAGGTCCCGTCGCTCCGGCGGATTTCCTTTACCGTGCGGACAACGACAGCCTTCATCACGTCACCTTTCTTCACTTTGGAATTGGGAAGCGCCTCTTTCACGGATACCACAATTACGTCTCCCACCCGGGCGTACCTGCGCCTCGTACCACCCAATACCTTTATGCAAGCCACGCGTTTGGCTCCTGAATTATCCGCTACCGTAAGTTGTGTCTGCATCTGAATCATGGCACTTAACCTCTACTTTGCTCGTTCCAGGACTTCCCTTACCCGCCATCTCTTTTCTTTGCTTAAGGGTCTGGATTCCACTATAAGAACGGTATCCCCTACCTGGCATGCGTTTTTCTCATCGTGGGCCTTGTATTTTTTATGGCACCGCACGTATTTCTTAAACTTGGGATGTGGGACGAGATTCTCCACCCGGACCACCACCGTCTTGTCCATTGCGTTGCTTACCACTATCCCCTTGATTGTCTTCCTTATGCCCCGCTCTTTCATGCCTCTACTTTCCCTTTCTCCTTAAGAATCGTCTGTATCCGGGCAATATTTCTCCTCAGTTTCTTCAGCATGGCCGGGGATTCCAAAGTACTGGAACTCTTCCTGATCTTCAGCCGAAAAAGCTCTTCCCTGAGCTCTTTTTCTTTCTGGATGAGCTCATTCACACTCATCTCTCTAAGCTCCCTAACCTTCATAGGAGATCTCCCGCGTCAAAAATTTCGTTTTTATTGGAAGCTTGTGCCCCGCCAGCCTAAAAGCTTCCCTGGCTATCTCTTCGGGAACTCCTTTCATCTCGTAAAGTACCATCCCCGGTTTAACCACGGCCACCCACTCTTCCGGCGTACCTTTTCCCTTCCCCATTCTCGTTTCAGCCGGTTTTTTTGTAACCGCCTTGTGGGGAAATATGCGGATCCAGATCTTTCCACCCCTGCGTACGTGACGGGTAATGGCAATTCTCGCTGCCTCTATCTGCCTTGACGTGATCCATCCACACTCCTCCGCCTGCAGGCCATAATCGCCAAATGCTATATGGCAACCCCGCTCGGGTTTTCCCGACATCCTTCCCCTTTGGGGCTTTCTGTATTTCACTCTTTTCGGTGCCAACATAATCCATTAACCTCAAAAGCCTTTACATAAGACCTTCACGAGGGGCAACCTCTCGCTGCTTTGGGTTAACCTCCCCGTGGAAAATTAGAACCTTAACCCCGATCACACCATAAGTTGTCCGGGCCTCCGCAAAACCCCAATCTATATCCGCCCTCAAGGTGTGAAGGGGTACCCGTCCCTCTCGATACCATTCTGTACGGGACATTTCTGCGCCCCCCAGACGGCCGGCACAGCTTATCCTGATTCCCTTTGACCCGAATTTCATGGCCGCCGTTACGCTCTTTTTCATGGCACGGCGGAATGAGATGCGGCGCTCAAGCTGTGATGCCACACTTTCCGCAACTAACTGCGCATCTAATTCAGGTTTCCTCACCTCGATGATGTTAATAATAATTTCGCTTTTACTTAACTCCTCGAGCTCTTTTTTGAGTTTCTCTATCTCCGCCCCCTTCTTCCCTATAATGATACCTGGACGGGCCGCATATATATTAACCTTGGCCTTGTTCGCCGCCCGATGAATCTCAATGCGCGAAATGCCGGCACTGAACAGCTTCTTCTTCAGATAATTGCGGATCCTAATATCCTCATGCAAGAGGTCGCTGTAATCCTTATCCGCAAACCAAATGGACCGCCAGCTCTTTATTATCCCCAGCCTCAATCCGATAGGATTTACCTTCTGCCCCAAACCTTCACCTCCTCAACGAATTCACGCTTCATCTAGAATTACGGTAACGTGACTCATTCTCTTCCTTATGCCTGCAACCCGCCCCTGGGCTCTTGCCCTCCATCTCTTCAAAGAGGGTCCCTGATCCACGTATATAGCCTTCACGTAAAGTACCCGCGCATCGATATTGGGATTCTGCTTCGCGTTTGCCACCGCCGACTTCAATACCTTCTTTATCATTCCGGCACTGCGCTTGCGCGTGAAGGTAAGAATCTTTTCCGCCTCGGTAATGGATTTCCCCCTTATCAAATCTGCCACCAACCGCACCTTCTGGGGTGAAACCCGTAAATATCTTGCCGCTGCTCTCGCTTCCATAGCGCCTCAACTCCTACTTTTGCACCTTTGATTTCCTGTCCCCTGAATGGCTGTAAAAAGTCCGCGTCGGGGAAAATTCCCCCAATTTATGTCCCACCATATTCTCTGTGACAAAAACGGGGATAAACTTCTTCCCGTTATGTACGGCGAAGGTATGACCTATGAGCTCCGGGGTGATAGTTGACCTTCTGGACCAGGTTTTAATCACTACTTTACTTCCCGAAGCCTCTACCTTCCTTACCTTTTCCAGCAGCCTTTCGTCTACATAGGGGCCTTTTTTAATTGAGCGTGCCACCTTATCAACCTCTTCTCTTCACAATGTATTTATCGGTATTTTTGTTTCTCCGCGTCTTATGACCTTTTGTGGGTTTTCCCCAAGGCGTGCAAGGATGACGACCACCTGACGTTTTACCTTCCCCACCCCCCATGGGATGGTCGATGGGGTTCATGGCTACTCCACGTACCTTAGGACGTCTTCCCAACCACCTCGCGCGGCCGGCTTTACCGATGGAAATATTCTCATGGTCCAGATTACCCACCTGCCCAATGGTAGCCCGACACTCTAAACGCACCTTCCTCACCTCTCCCGAAGGAAGCCTGATCTGGGCGTACCCTTCCTCTTTGGCCATGAGCTGTCCATAGGAACCGGCGCTTCTTATGAGCTGACCACCCCGGCCAGGCTTAAGTTCGACGTTGTGAATCAGGGTACCTAAAGGAATATTTTTCAAGGGTATGGCATTGCCCGGCTTTATATCCGCCGCTTCAGAGCTTATAATTACATCCCCCACGGCGAGTTTATCCGGGGCAAGAATGTATCTCTTCTCCCCATCGGCATAGTGGAGCAAAGCTATCCGGGCTGAACGGTTGGGATCGTATTCAATGGTGGCCACCTTGGCTGGAATATCTACTTTATCCCTTCGGAAGTCAATTATTCGGTATTGCCTCTTATGTCCTCCACCTATATGCCGGCTTGTCATCCTCCCGTAATTATTACGGCCACCCGATTTCTTCAAAGGTACTACGAGCCGGCTCTCCGGTTTCGTCGCCGTTATTTCCTCAAAGTCATACCCCGTTTGAAATCTGCGCCCCGGCGAGGTTGGTTTATACGCTTTGATACCCATTTAGGTCCTCCACTTTCCTACACACCTTCGTATATTTCTATGCGGCTTCCTTCCGCCAGCGTGACTACCGCCTTCTTCCAGTTAGGTCTCCGACCTACAATGCGTCCTATGCGCTTTTTCTTCCCTTCGAAGTTCATCGTGTGGACATCCACCACCTTAACTTTGAACAGGGTCTCCACCGCTTGGGCTATTTCTATCTTGTTTGCCCTTCGATCCACGGCAAAAGTATACTTATTCATCTCGTCTTTTGCCAAGGTACTCTTTTCCGTGATTAACACTTTTTTTATCACATCATAGGGTTCCATTACGAAGCCAATGCCCCCTCTATAGTCTTGATACTCGGCTCAAGAAACACTACGTAGTCGTAATTCATAAGGTCATACACGTTGAGACCTTCTGCTCTGATCGTCTTTACATTCTTTATGTTCCGGGAAGAAAGTTCCAAAAAATGATTGGGTTTGTCTATCACGATAAGCGCTTTATTCAAAGCAAAGCGGTCAAGGACCGCCTTCACGTGCTTGGTTTTTATCTCCGGCAAGGGAAAATCTCGCAATACGATCATACGGTCATTCTTTAATTTCAGTGTCAGAGCGGATTTCAGAGCAAGCTTCCGTACTTTCTTCGGTATTTTGTACGCGTAGACCCTTGGGTGAGGACCAAAAACGGTTCCACCGCCGCGCCAAATGGGTGAACGAATAGAACCTGCCCGCGCCCTGCCGGTGCCCTTCTGACGCCAGGGTTTCTTTCCCCCACCACTTACATCGCTCCTTTCCTTAGTAGCTGCCGTTCCTGCCCTGCGGGAAGCAAGCTGCATTTTCACTGTTTCGTAAATGGCATATTCATTCACCTCTATGCCAAACACAGCCTCGCTCAGCTCTATCTTCCCAACCTCGTTTTTCTCTATATCGTAAACCGCCACCGTTGGCATCTCTCACACCCCAGCTTTACGTTTTTTCACCGCTTCCCTGATAATGAGAATCCCATTTTTAGGACCCGGTACGGAACCTTTAACTAATAAGGCGTTTATATCTGGGCGCACGGAAATAATACGCAGGTTTTGAACGGTTACCCTGGAATCTCCCATGTGTCCTGGCAACCTCTTGCCTTTGAAAACACGGGAGGGAAAAGAACTGGCCCCGATAGAGCCTGGAGCTCGATGAAACATGGAACCGTGGGTATCACGACCACCCCGGAAACCATGGCGCTTGACACCCCCCTGAAATCCTCTTCCCTTTGAGGTCCCCGTTACGTCCACATAATCCCCTGGGGAAAAGATATCTACCTTTATCTCCTGCCCTACCTCCACATCTTCCACCGCACCGCGGAATTCTTTAAGCACCCGGAAAAACCCCCGGTCCGCCGCTCGGAAATGCCCCTGAAGAGGTTTATTTACGGCCTTCTGCTTCACCCTCAAATATCCAAGCTGAACGGCATCATAACCGTCCTTCTCCGCCGTTTTCTTTTGCACCACGACGGACGGCTCCACCTCTATTACCGTAACGGGCACCGACGTACCGTCCTCGTTAAATACCTGCGTCATTCCCAATTTCCTGCCAATAAGTCCCTTTATCATGACCCTTCTCTGGCTCAGTTATTATCCATCAGCAAGAAAACAAAAGACGGTGTACTGTCTTTTCCTCCACCATCTCTTGCCACTTGCTGGGTTTTTTAAAGTTTTATCTCGACGTCCACCCCAGCGGACAACTCAAGTTTCATTAAGGCGTCCACCGTAGCCTGGGTGGGCTCTATTATATCGATTAGCCTCTTGTGGGTTCTGATCTCAAATTGCTCTCGCGACTTTTTGTCCACATGCGGGGACCGGTTCACGCAGAACCGATTTATCTCCGTGGGCAGAGGGACAGGACCAGCTACCCGGGCGCCTGTCCTTTTGGCCGTCTCCACAATATCCTCGACGGAGCGATCCAACAATCTGTAATCATACGCCTTGAGGCGTATCCTAATCCTCTGGTCTCTCATAAGCCCTTTATTCTAAAATCTTCGTTACTACGCCTGATCCCACCGTCCTCCCGCCTTCCCGGATAGCAAACCGAAGAGATTCTTCCATAGCAATCGGGGTTATAAGTTCAATGCTGAGCTCGACGTTATCGCCCGGCATCACCATCTCCACCCCTTCCGGCAGGTGAACAACACCGGTCACGTCCGTTGTACGGAAGTAGAACTGGGGCCTATAGCCGTTGAAGAAAGGCGTATGGCGCCCCCCTTCTTCCTTCGTCAAGACGTACACCTGGGCCTTGAATTTCGTATGAGGAGTGATGGAACCAGGCTTTACAACAACTTGCCCGCGCTCCACTTCTTCCCTTTTAGTACCGCGAAGAAGCAATCCTACATCATCACCGGCCTGCCCTTCATCCAGGGCTTTACGGAACATTTCAATACCCGTGCACACCGTTTTAAAGGTAGGCCTAATACCCACGACTTCAACTTCATCACCCAGACGAATGATGCCGCGGTCGATTCTCCCCGTTACCACCGTTCCTCGGCCTGAAATGCTGAATACGTCCCCAATAGGCATAAGGAAAGGCTTATCGAGAAGTCTCACCGGTTCGGGGATATAGTTATCTACCGCATCCATCAATTCCCAGATGCACTTAGCATCGGGAGAATTTGGATCATCAGTTTCCAGGGCCTTAAGGGCTGAGCCGCGAATTATGGGGATTTCGTCGCCAGGAAATTCATAGGTGGTAAGAAGTTCCCGAAGCTCCAGTTCCACGAGGTCCAGCAACTCCGGGTCATCCACGAGATCCACTTTATTGAGGAAAACCACGATGTAAGGCACCTGCACCTGACGGGCAAGGAGAATATGTTCCCTTGTCTGAGGCATCGGTCCGTCTGAAGCGGCGACAACCAGTATGGCTCCATCCATATGAGCCGCACCGGAAATCATGTTCTTTATATAGTCGGCGTGACCCGGGCAATCGACATGGGCATAATGGCGTTTAGCCGTTTCGTATTCCACATGGCATATATTGATCGTAACCCCGCGTTCCTTTTCTTCCGGGGCGTTATCGATGGAATCAAATGGTCGGTACTCGGCGAGTCCCTTCTTGGCAAGGTGTTTTGTTATGGCCGAGGTCAAAGTCGTCTTCCCGTGGTCAACGTGGCCAATCGTACCAATATTCAAATGCGGTTTCGTCCGTTCAAACTTTTTCTTACCCATCTTTTCTTACCTCCTTCGTCTCAATACGATAACTGAATTCTTCTCGTTACTCCCCTTTCACTCCTTTTACTATCCCTCAGAACCGGTAATGCGCAAATGCCCGGTTGGCCTCTGCCATCTTGTGTACCGATTCTCTCTTCTTAATCGCACCACCTCGATTGTTAGCTGCATCGATCAGTTCCGCCGCGAGCTTATCTACCATTGTTTTTTCTGCCCTCTCTTTGGCATGCTGGATTATCCAGCGAATCGCCAGCGCTAGCTGCCGATGGGGCATAACTTCCGTCGGCACCTGGTAGGTCGCACCACCTACTCTCCGTGACTTCACCTCAATTAAGGGTTTAGCGTTATTAATCGCCTTTTCTAAGACTTCAAGAGCCGGCTCTTTCATCCTCTTTTCCACCACATCAAGCGACCCGTACATAATCCATTCTGCTATACTCTTTTTCCCTTTTTTCATCAAGCAATTGATGAACTTGGCGACCAGCTTGCTATGGTACTTGGGATCCGGCAAAACATCTCTTTTTTGTACAACTCTTCTTCTCGGCATCTTTATCTCTTATCAGCTTGGCTTTTTCGCCCCGTACTTCGAGCGTCCCTGTTTTCTTCCCTGTACACCCATCGCATCCAGTGTACCACGAATAATGTGGTACCTAACACCCGGGAGGTCTTTAACTCTTCCTCCACGCACCAAAACTACGGAGTGTTCCTGAATATTATGGCCTTCCCCCGGTATATAGGCCGTAACCTCATATCCACTAGTCAATCTCACCCTTGCCACCTTTCGTAAGGCAGAATTGGGCTTTTTTGGAGTAGTGGTGTATACCCTTACACATACCCCGCGTCTCTGGGGTGAACCTGCAAGAGCCGGGGCAGATGTTTTCTTCTCTACTTTGCATCTCCCATTGCGAACCAACTGATTTATAGTAGGCAATTTAACCTCCTAACTTAAACAGGTACAGTGAATTTGGCTTGCTATCAATTTCATCGCCCTTTGTCAAGCATTTTCTATTTGGGGAGCTTCATTTTCTTTCATCTTCCCTTCCTCTCCCAGCACTTTTATACCCAATTTTCTGTACATGGGTAGTCCCGTCCCGGCCGGAATCAAGCGACCCATGATGACATTTTCCTTGAGTCCTCTCAGGTAATCCACTTTACCTGCCAGGCTCGCCTCCGTGAGGACACGGGTAGTTTCCTGGAAGGAAGCGGCCGAGATGAAGCTCTGGGTAGACAAGGAAGCTTTGGTTATACCTAGGAGAATGGGTTTCCCAACGGCCGGCCTTCCGCCCTGAGCTATGACCCTCTCATTTTCTTCCTGGAACCTGTACCGCTCCACCTGCTCATCGGCGATAAACATCGTATCGCCTGGATCCACTACCTTCACACGCCTGAGCATCTGACGGATGATGATTTCAATGTTCTTATCGTTTATCTTTACACCCTGAAGGCGGTACACATCCTGGATTTCATCGAGGAGATAACGGGCTAGCTCCTTTTCCCCTTTAATGGAAAGCAGGTCGTGGGGATTCAGGACCCCTTCCATGAGGGGCTCTCCCTCAGTGACCCTTTCCCCTTCCTGCACAGTTACATGTTTACCTTTCGGTATTAAGTATTCTTTTTCCTCTCCACCCCCTTCCGGGGTGATGATAATCTTCCTCTTTCCCTTGGAGTCTTTACCGTAAGAAACGACCCCTCTGATTTCACTTATCACGGCATATTCCTTGGGTTTTCTCGCCTCGAATAACTCTGCCACCCGGGGTAGACCGCCTGTAATGTCCTTCGTTTTGGTCGTCTCCCTCGGTATTTTCGCCAGGATGTCTCCCGGCTCCACATGGTCTCCTTCTGAAACGACAATGTTGGCCCCCACCGGTAACAGGTGTCGGGCCATCATATTGGTCCCAGGAATTTTGGCTGTTTTTCCCTTGCTATCTTTGATGGAAATCCGGGGACGCAGGTCGGTACCTTTGGACTCCACTATCACCTTACGAGAAAGACCCGTCACTTCATCCACCAGTTCCTGCATCGTCTTTCCTTCGATAACGTCACCGTATTTTACCGTTCCACTCACCTCGGCGAGGATGGGGATGGAGAAGGGATCCCACTCAGCCAGTATCGTCCCGGCCTTTTCCTGACCGGTCTTTTCGTCCCGTCCTGCCCCCTGCACCGAATCCCCTTCCTTTACCTTTAGATGGGCACCATAGGGGACGGGATACCTACCACGGCTACGGCCCTCATCATCCACCACATGCAATTCGCCATTGCGGTTCATAACCACGAGATCCCCGGTCTTACTCACGACGGTATGGAGGTTGACGAATCTTACCTTGCCATCATGACGAGATTGTAAGGTCGAATGCTCCTCAAAACGGGCCGTCCCACCAATATGGAAGGTCCTCATGGTTAGCTGGGTTCCAGGCTCACCTATGGACTGAGCGGCGATGATACCAACTGCCTCACCTATGTTTACCAAATGACCATGAGCAAGGTCACGCCCGTAGCACATGGCACAGACACCGAACTTCGACTTGCAGGTGAGGACCGAACGGATCGCCACTCTTTCAATACCCGCTTTATCTATCTTCTCCGCCAGTGTTTCATCAATTTCCTGATTGGCATGTACGATGATCTCTCCCGTGTAGGGATCCTTTACATCCTCCAGCGCCACCCTTCCCAGAACACGCTCACCTGCCGTCTCTATGATTTCTCCACCCTCCATCAGGGCCGAAACATATATCCCATCTATAGTACCGCAATCTAGTTCCGTGACGATGCAATCCTGCGCCACATCTACCAGTCGCCTCGTTAGATATCCAGAATTGGCCGTCTTCAAAGCTGTATCAGCGAGACCCTTCCTCGCTCCATGGGTCGATATGAAGTACTGGAGTACTGTAAGCCCTTCCCGAAAGTTGGAAGTTATGGGGGTTTCTATAATTTCGCCCGAAGGCTTTGCCATAAGACCCCGCATACCCGCGAGCTGTCTAATCTGCAAGGCCGAACCACGGGCTCCGGAATCCGCCATCATGAAGATAGGGTTGAAACCTTCCGGTCTACCCTTTGCGCCATTTTCAATACTCGCCTCAGAAGCAGCAATACCACCCATCATCTCCGCAGCTATCCTCTCCGTAGCCTGGGCCCAGATATCTATGACCTTATTGTACCTTTCCCCATCGGTAATCAGCCCATCCATGTATTGCTTCTGTATCTTCTGGACCTCTTTATCTGCTTTCTCTACGATTTCCTTCTTACTTTCCGGAATCACCATGTTTTTAATAGCGATAGAGGCCCCGGACAGGGTAGCGTATTTGAATCCCAGGTCTTTTAGGCGATCCGCCAGAATTACCGTCTTTTTCGCCCCACAAGTTCGGTAGCACTGGTCGATGAGGTTAGCCAGTTCCTTCTTTTTCATCACCCGATTTATCAGGTCAAAGGGCAACTCTGTCGGTATAATTTCCCACAGGAGAACCCGACCAACGGTCGTACTTTTCCTCTCCCCGTTTATCCTCACTGTGATGCGGGCATGAAGGTCTACCATTCCGCTGTCATAGGCGCAAATTACCTCTTCGGGTCCAGAAAAGACGAGACCCTCTCCTTTTACCTTAGCCCTGGAACGGGTCAGGTAATATATCCCCAGTACGATATCCTGATTGGGGTTGATGATGGGCTTCCCATGAGCTGGAGAAAGGATATTATTCGTCGACATCATCAATATACGAGCTTCAGAACGGGCTTCAATTGAAAGGGGCACGTGAACGGCCATCTGGTCCCCATCAAAATCGGCATTAAATGCCGGACACACAAGGGGGTGGAGCTGGATGGCCTTTCCCTCGATAAGTACCGGTTCAAATGCCTGGATGCCGAGACGATGCAACGTAGGGGCTCTGTTCAAGAGTACCGGATACTCCTTTACCACTTCATCCAGGGCATCCCAGACATCCGCGGTTTCCTGTTCTACCCGCTTTTTCGCACTCTTAACGGTGGTGACAATGCCCTTTTCCATCAGGCGGTTGTAAACAAAGGGCTTGAAAAGCTCCAGGGCCATGATTTTCGGAAGACCGCACTGATGAAGCCTGAGATCAGGCCCCACGGTGATGACGGAGCGGCCCGAATAATCCACCCTTTTCCCCAGCAAATTTTGACGGAACCGGCCCTGTTTTCCCTTAAGCATGTCTGATAGGGATCTCAACGGCCTTTTATTGGTTCCCGTGATGGCCCGTCCTCGACGACCATTATCAAAAAGGACATCCACCGCTTCCTGTAACATACGCTTCTCGTTCCGGATAATGATTTCGGGGGCGTTTAATTCGATCAGCCTCTTCAGTCGGTTATTGCGGTTTATCACCCTCCGGTAGAGATCGTTCAAATCCGAGGTGGCAAAACGTCCACCGTCCAGGGGCACAAGGGGCCTTAAATCCGGAGGGATTACAGGAAGAACGGTGAGAATCATCCATTCCGGCCGATTACCAGATTTCTTCAGGGCTTCTATAACCTTAAGCCTCTTTATGAGCTTCTTTCTCTTCGCATCGGATACACTTGTCTTTATCTCATCCCGGAGCTCCTGGTCCACCTTGTCTAGATCCACTTCCTCTAAAAGGGTCCGGATAGCCTCTGCCCCTATCCCCACCTTAAAAGCATCGGGACCGTATTGCTCCCTGAGTTCGTTTACCTCCTCTTCCGAGAGGAGTTCCATTTTTCTCAATGGTGTTTTGCCCGGATCCATGACGATCCAGGATTCGAAATAAAGTACCTTCTCTAGCTCTTTCAACGTAAGGTCCAGAACGCTCCCTATGCGGCTGGGCAGGCTCTTTAGAAACCATATGTGGGCAACCGGCGCGGCCAGTTTTATATGCCCCATCCTCTCCCTACGCACTTTGGATTGAATGACTTCCACCCCGCATTTTTCGCAAATCACCCCCCTATGCTTCATCCTCTTGTATCGACCGCAAAGGCATTCGTAGTCCTTTGTCGGACCGAATATCTTCGCGCAGAAAAGACCATCGCGCTCCGGCTTGAAGGTACGGTAATTGATCGTTTCAGGCTTCTTTACTTCACCGGTGCTGTTTGGCCTTGCGGACCATTCCAGGATTTTTTCCGGTGAGGCAAGAGAAATCCTAATGGCATTGAACCTGATAGGATCCTTCGGTTTTTCAAAATATGTGAAAACGTCTTCCACAGTTTTTCTCCTTATTTTTAATCTTCTTCGATTAATTCCACATCCAGGCAAAGGCCCTGAAGTTCCTTTACCAGGACATTAAAGGATTCCGGCAACCCAGGCTCCAGGGTATGTTCCCCCTTGACTATGGCTTCATAAATTCTCGTTCTCCCCGCGACATCATCAGACTTCACCGTTAAGAATTCCTGCAACGAATAAGCAGCCCCATAAGCTTCCATAGCCCATACTTCCATCTCTCCCAGGCGCTGGCCACCAAACTGAGCTTTTCCACCGAGGGGCTGCTGGGTTACAAGGGAGTACGGACCTATAGACCGGGCATGAATCTTGTTGTCCACCAGATGGTGGAGTTTCAACATGTAAATCATGCCAACGGTGATTTCCTGTTCAAACGGTTCTCCCGTTCGACCATCAAAAAGGATTGTCTGTCCCGTGGTAGGAAGATCTGCCATTTTTAGCATATCCACTATTTCATTTTCATTGGCCCCATCGAAAACAGGTGTCACTATGGGAACCCCATGACGGAGCCGGCGGGCCAAATCTTTTACCTCTTCATCCGAAGCCTCATCTATGAATTTGTCCGTTTCTGGTGAAGAATAAATAGCTTTCAGCTCCTTCCTCAATTTAGCAACATCGCCCGTTTTGTCGAGGAGCGCCGTGATCTTTTCCCCTAAGCCTCGGGATGCCCACCCTAAATGAGTCTCCAGTATCTGCCCCACATTCATTCGGGAAGGGACGCCCAAGGGGTTAAGGATGATGTCCACCGGTGTACCGTCGGCGAAGTACGGCATATCTTCTTCCGGCAGAATACGGGAAAGGACCCCTTTGTTCCCATGACGCCCCGCCATCTTATCTCCTACAGAAAGTTTCCTCTTAACAGCCACATATACCTTTACCATTTTTATCACCCCGGGGGGCAATTCATCACCCGCCTGAAGCTTCTCCACTTTCTGCTCGAAATAGGCCTGTATGAATTCTTTACGCTTTTTTAACCCATCAAATAGAGCTGAAACTTTAGCCTCCGTCTCGGCATCCTCAAGGGAAATATCCTTCCACAGGTCAAAGGGGATAGTTTCCAGAAGTTCACCTGTAATCACATCACCTTTTTTCAGCACTCCTTTCTTTTTTCTCGGGTCAGTGAACTTCGCCCCTACCACCTTCCCTTCCATCATTTCCTTGACCCGCCGGCGAACGGATTCTTCTATAATCCTTATCTCATCGTCCCTATCCTTCTTCAGTTCGGCAATGGCCTCTTCTTCTATTTTTTGTGTTCGGTAATCCTTCTCTATGCCCTTGCGGGTAAAAATCTTTGCATCTATTACCGTGCCCTCAACACCCGGCGGCACCCTGAGCGATGTGTCACGAACGTCACTGGCTTTTTCACCAAAAATGGCCCGTAGTAATTTTTCCTCGGGAGAGAGCTGCACTTCCCCTTTAGGCGTTACCTTTCCTACCAATATATCCCCCGGCTTAACGTACACCCCCATCCGTACGATACCACTCTCATCCAAGTTCCGCAGGGCTTCCTCTCCCACATTAGGAATATCGCGGGTTATTTCTTCCTTACCCTGCTTCGTATCCCGGGCCATTACTTCAAATTCCTCAATATGAATGGAGGTGTAAATATCTTCCTTTACAATACGCTCGCTTACGAGAATGGAATCTTCGTAGTTATAACCACCCCAGGACATAAAGGCGACCAGTACATTCCGACCCAACGCCAGCGCCCCCTGATCTGTCGACGGACCATCGGCAATTATATCACCCTTCTTAATCCGATCTCCCTTATTTACAATGCTTCTTTGGTTAAAACAGGTATCCTGATTAGACCTTTTGTACTTTACAAGATTGTAAATATCCACCCCTACATCCAATCCGTCTTCCTCTACGCCATCGCACTTAATGACAATACGCGATGCATCCACGCTCTCCACTACCCCATCTCTCTTCGCCACCAGCACGGCCCCGGAATCCCTCGCCACGATTGGTTCCATTCCCGTACTCACAATGGGGATGGCAGGCCGCATGAGAGGTACCGCCTGCCGCTGCATGTTGGAACCCATAAGGGCGCGGTTAGCATCGTCATGTTCCAGGAAGGGGATCAAGGTAGCTGCCACCGATACGAGCTGGTTGGGTGATACATCTATGAGCCCTACTTCTTCCGGCTCTACGAGTGGGAAGTCTCCCCCCTTTCGTACGGTGATAAGTTCTCCCACCAGCCGACCATTTTTATCCACCGGCCAATCGGCCGGGGCTATATAGTAATCCTCTTCTTCCATGGCGGTCAGGAACTTGATTCTATCCGTGATTTTGCCGTTTTCTACCACCCGATACGGGGTCTCGATAAAGCCAAACTCATTCACCCGTGCATAGGTACTGAGAGAAACAATGAGCCCAATGTTGGGGCCTTCCGGTGTCTCAACCGGACAGATGCGGCCGTAATGACTCGGATGAACGTCACGGACCTCAAACCCAGCCCTCTCTCTCGTGAGGCCTCCCGGACCGAGGGCAGAAAGACGCCGCTTATGGGTCACCTCCGACAGGGGGTTCGTCTGGTCCATAAACTGGGATAGTTGAGAGCTTCCAAAAAATTCATTTACCACGGCGGTCACAGGCTTAGCATTCACCAGGTCATGGGGCATGAGGGTTTCAATATCGTGGAGGGTCATCTTCTCTTTAATGGCCCTTTCCATTCTAACCAGACCTATTCGGAATTGATTCTCCACCAGCTCACCGACGGAGCGTACCCGGCGATTACCCAGATGGTCAATGTCATCCACGGAGCAATCACTGGCACCGTTTTTCAAGTCGAGGAGGTACTTAACCGCTGCCAAGATATCTTCATTCCGTAAAACCGTCACGTCGGTAGGCACGTCCAACCGCAACTTATAGTTCATCTTTGCCCTTCCCACGTTGGACAAATCGTACGTATCAGGGTCAAAGAACAGGCTGTTGAAAAATGCCGTTGCCGTCTCCGGTGTAGGTGGGTTGCTCGGCCTCAACCGCCGATATATCTCTATGATGGCATCTTCCTTGGATTCCAGCTTGTCCACTAGGAGAGTTTCCCTTATCGAGGCATTGGAACGGTCTTCATCCAGATGGATAAAGTTTAGTTCTTTGATTTCTCTCTTCTTAATCTCTTCCAGGTCCGAAGAGGTAAGCTCCTCATTGCATCTCTTGAGTACCTCCCCCGTAGAGGGATCCTTAACCTCCCGGGAGAGAATCTTGCCAATCAGGGACTCCTCTTCGATGGGTACATGCTCAACGCCTGCCTCTTTCATCCGTCGCAGCGTCAGCTTGTTTATTTTCCTGCCCTTCTTAATTATAGCCTCACCCGTTTTCGGGTCTACTATATCCATAGGCGCCTTTTCCCCTACCAGAGCATCGCCTACGACCATAAAGAAACCGTCTTCATCTCTTACGACGCGCTCAATTTCGTAAAAGTAATTCAAGATAAATTCCGTATCATTCCCCAACGCCTTGAGAAGAACCGTGACGGGCATTTTCCGACGGCGGTCTATGCGTACGTGAAGGATATCCTTTGAATCAAATTCAAAATCGAGCCAAGAACCTCTGATGGGAATTACCCGTGCCGAATAGATAAGCTTCCCACTCGTCAATGTCTTTCCCTTATCGTGATCGAAAAAGATTCCCGGTGATCGGTGTAATTGACTGACGATAACCCGCTCCGTTCCGTTAACGATAAACGTCCCTTTATCCGTCATAAGCGGAATCTCGCCAAAATAAATTTCCTGCTCCTTTATGTTGCTGATTTGCCGCTGTTGCGTTACCGGGTCCACGTCAAATACTAGTAGCCTTACCACGATTCTCAGAGGAGCCGCATATGTCATCCCCTTTTGCAAGCACTCCTTCTCGTCGTATCTCGCTTCTCCAATTTTGTAGCTCACGAATTCCAGCGAGCATTTCTTGCTGTAATCCGAGATGGGGAAAACACTTTTGAAGGCTCCCTGGAGACCAAAATTCCCCCTTTTATCTGGATCAACATCCTTCTGGAGAAACTTCTCGTAGGACTTGATCTGGATATCGATAAGATTGGGGATATCAATAACCTTCCTGATCCGACCGAAAACCTTTTTCAGTTCGTTCATAATTCCCTTTCATGCATTAATTTTTTTGTTTTCTTAAAAAGCATACAAGTTGCCCGCTTATGCCTGCGGGCAACTTGCGATACTTTTCCTATTTTCATCTGCAACTCTTCGTCGCTACTTAATTTCTACGGTTCCGCCTACTTCTTCTATCTTTTTCTTTATTTCCGCCGCCTCGTCTTTGGAAACCCCTTCCTTAATCGGCTTTGGAACACCTTCCACCAAGTCTTTCGCCTCTTTTAATCCAAGGCCAGTGATTGCCCTTACGACCTTGATCACCTGAATCTTTTCCGCTCCAAAGCCCGTGAGAATAACGTCAAACTCCGTTTTCTCTTCCGCCTGTTCCACCGGAGCTGCCCCTGGAGCAGTCGCCGCCACGGCCACAGGTGCCGCCGCTGATACACCAAACCTCTGTTCTAACTCTTTGACAAGCTCTGAGAGCTCCAAAACTGTCATATTCTCAATGAATTTTATAACGTCTTCTTTCGTGATGGCCATTTTCACTCATCCCTTTCTCGATAATTTTAGTTAAGATTTTCTTTCTTTTCTCGATAAGCGTTTAAGACCTGCACCAGTCCTCTTGGCACCGCAGCAAGCACGTTAACAAGGGAACCCTGCGCGGCAACCAAGACGGATAGCAATTTGCCAAGGAGCACTTCCCGGCTCGGTAGCTGAGCCAAGGCCTCTAACTGTTCTTTCGTCAGGAGTTTACCATTGAGGATACCGATTTTTACGTTCAACTCCGCATTCTTCTTCGCGAAATCGGAAAGAACCTTTGCCGCCTCCACCGGATCATTACTCGTTAGCACCAGCGCCAACGGGCCTCTCAGGTGCTCCTGAAGCACACTAAAGTCGGTACCCTCCGAGGCAATCCTGAGTAGGGTATTCTTCACCACCCTCATTTCCGCCGACGCATTTCTCAGGTTGCGCCGCAGATTAGTCATGCGCTCCACATCCAGCCCGCTGTATTCGGCAAGGACAGCTAAATTGAACGACTTAAGCCGCTCATGGAGCTCTTCCAGTACTTGTGCCTTCGTCTTTCGATCCAACCTCCAACCTCCTTTCACTTTAATAATTACGGAGTGGGCGTCGAAAGTCCGAGATAAGCAGGCTTTAGAAGCCAACCAAAATTAGCCATCAGAAACCTATCTTCGCGATGTCTCGGCAGGCCGGTTTCCACCGTTTAAACTTCCGTACCTGCTGTCTCAGACGATCGGCCTTTTCCCGTTATATATTCCTTACATCCAGGGGATCCACTTTGACCCCCGGACCCATTGTGGACGACAGGGCAATGCTCTTTAGATAAGTACCTTTGCTCGAAGCCGGCTTAAGCTTTATTATTGTCTCCAGCAGGGCGAGAATGTTTTCCCTCAATTTCTCGGCCCCGAACGATACCTTCCCTACCGGCGTATGAACGATACCTGCCCTCTCCACGCGGAACTCCACTTTACCCGCCTTCAACTCCTTAACGGCACGCTCCACGTCAAACGTCACCGTACCCACCTTTGGGTTCGGCATGAGACCCCGGGGACCCAGAATCTTGCCCAGCTTCCCTACACTCCCCATCATATCCGGGGTAGCCACTACACGATCAAATTCCAGCCATCCACCCTTTATTTTCTCGATGAACTCATCGCCACCAGCGTAATCCGCACCTGCATCGAGGGCTTCTTTCTCCTTCTCCCCTTTCGCAAACACGAGTACCCGCACTTGCTTCCCCAGTCCGTGAGGCAAAACAACACTCCCCCTAACCATCTGGTCCGCATGCTGGGGATTAACTCCAAGACGGATGGCCGCTTCCACCGTTTCATCGAACTTGGCATAAGCCGATTTCAGTACGAGGTCGATGGCCTCGTTAAGGCTGTATTTCTTCCCAGGAATAATATCTTTTCTCGCTTCAATCCACTTCTTGCCTCTCTTTGACATAGCTACACCTTATCCTTCTATGACGATACCCATTGATCTTGCCGTGCCTTCAATGATGCGGATAGCCGCATCCATATCCGCGGCGTTTAAATCCTTGAATTTTAAACGGGCGATTTCTTCTATTTGCTGCGCCGTGACCTTCCCGACCTTTTCTTTCTTTGGGTCACTGGAACCCTTCGCGATCTTCGCGGCCCTTTTCAGCAGAACAGAGGCCGGGGGAGTCTTTGTGACAAAAGTGAATGATCTGTCGGCATATACGGTAATCACCACTGGAATTATCATACCTTCCTGGTTCTGTGTCATTGCATTGTAGGCCTTGCAGAATTCCATTATGTTCACCCCATGCTGACCAAGGGCCGGGCCAACGGGGGGTGAAGGGGTAGCCTTTCCTGCCTGCAACTGAAGCTTAATATTTGCAATCACTTTCTTTGCCATATAACATCCCCACCTTCAATGGTTTTTATATCTGAGTCACCTGAATGAAATCCAGCTCCACCGGAGTAGACCTCCCAAAAATGCTTACCACCACCCTTAACTTACCCTTCTCCGGCCTCACTTCATCTATAACCCCGTCGAAATTAGTAAAGGGGCCGTCGATTATGCGGACATGGTCCCCCACCTCAAACTTAAATTTCGGCTTCGGCTTTAGAGTTCCCTCATCTATCCTCCGGCGCAGCACCTCCACATCCTCATCCGAAATGGGGACCGGCTTGTCTTTACTCCCGATGAAACCAGTTACCTTCGGGGTATTTTTAACGAGATGCCAGGTTTCATCGTTTAATTCCATCTTCACAAGTATATACCCGGGGAAAAATTTCCGTTTCGAGGTTTTCTTCTCCCCTGCCACCAACTCCACAATATCCTCCTCGGGAACGAGGATCTCAGAAAAATACTCCTGTTTACCCGCCGCGTGCACCCGTTCCATTAGGGAAAGTTTTACCCTGTTTTCGAATCCCGAATAAGTATGCACCACGTACCAACGGTGAGCCATGAATTTATCCCAAAATCAGCTTTATTACTTTTACCAGCCCAAAGTCCACCAAGCCTAGAAAAGTGGAAACAACGAAAACTACAATTATAACCACCATGGTCGAAGCCAGTGTTTGCTTGCGCGTCGGCCAGGTCACCTTTTTCAATTCTCCCTTTGCGTCTAAGAGAAAGGCCTTTACCTTCTCTAACGCCCTTTTAACCTTTTCGATAATATCGCCCATACTCATCTCTCGCGCAAAAAATGGCAGGCCAGGAGGGACTCGAACCCCCAGCTTCCGGATTTGGAGTCCGGCGCTCTAGCCATTAGAGCTACTGGCCTGTACTACCACCCTACTTAGTTTCCCTATGCACCGTGTGCGACCGGCAAAACTTACAGTATTTCTTTAGCTCCAGCCGGCCCTGGAGGGTCTTTTTGTTCTTTGTTGTTGTATAATTCTTTTGCTTGCACTCCGTACAAGCCAACGTGATTATCGTCCTCATAAACTTCCCTTCCGTTATTATCTGGAGCCCACGACCAGGATTGAACTGGTGACCTCATCCTTACCAAGGATGTGCTCTGCCTACTGAGCTACGTGGGCCGCCCTTTTACAGCCATCGGAGGGTTATGGAGCGGGAAACGGGATTCGAACCCGCGACCCTCAGCTTGGAAGGCTGATGCTCTAGCCACTGAGCTACTCCCGCTTTACCTCCCCTCAATAACACCACCTTGCCATAATCGGGTACGTATCAATGGTGGAGGGGGGAGGATTCGAACCTCCGAAGGCTGAGCCGGCAGATTTACAGTCTGCTCCCTTTGGCCGCTCGGGAACCCCTCCATGAAACCAGTATTCACTGTAAGCTGGCGATGGGACTCGAACCCGCAACCTGCTGATTACAAATCAGCTGCTCTACCCTTTGAGCTACGCCAGCAAAATACCCTTCCTCAAAGAACAACTCGCAAAAAGAAGATGCGAATTAGGAAATCTATTTTTTTCTCCTAAATTTGTCAAGATTTTTTTACCCATCTCCATACTGATCCCGTAGGGGTGTCTATTACCTCTACTCCCATGGTCTTCAATTTATCTCTGATCTCATCCGCCTCTGACCATCTCCTTTCCCTTCGCCTTTTATCCCGCTCAAGGATGAGTCTTTCTATTTCCTGGTTTTCCTTTGCCTCAGGTTCAGGGAAATCCATCACCGCCAACACCTGGTTGATGGCCTTCAGCACCTCCATGGACCTCGTCAATTCCTCCTCCGAAAGCCCTCCCTGGAAGATTTGCTTATTTATCCTTTTGATAAAGGCAAAAAGGCAGGCAAGGGCCCCCGCCACATTCAAATCATCGTCCATGGCTTCCTGAAAACCATGTTTAAGGTCATATATCCACTGCTCCACTTCTCCACCCCCCTCTTTCGGGGATAGGCAAAACAGCTTCTGGATAAACTCGTCTACCCTTCTTAAGGTGTTGCGGGCCATGGTCAGGGTTTCGAGAGAGTAAACGAGGGGCTTCCGGTAATGGGTCATAAGAAGGAAAAACCTCATTTCCCTCCCGCTGAAACCCCGTTTTTCCAGCTCTGATAAGGTTACGGTATTGGCGAGGGACCTTGACATCTTTTTCCCTTCCACCATGACAAGGGCTGCATTGACCCAGTGGCTTGCAAGGGGTTTACCCGTCAGAGCCTGTCCTATGGCTAGGACATTTTCGCAGTGGGGGAAGACGATATCCTCTCCCCCCACATGGATATCAAAGGTCTCCCCCAAAAATTTAATCGCTATTGTTGCACACTCGAGATGCCAACTGGGTCTCACATTACCCCACTTGGTGGGATAGTAAACCCCCTGTTTCAGTTCGGCTAGGGTAGACCTCTTGAGGAGTGTAAAATCCACCGGGCTGTCCTTCTCGTATTCGTCTATATCCACCGTTCTTCTTTGCCTCATCTCCCGCTCATCTATATTGGACAGTCGGCCGTAAGAATCGAGCTTGGAAATATCAAAATACACAGAATGGAGTTTCTCGTAAGCGAATCCCTTTTCTTCCAGCTTTTTTACCAGCTCAACCATATCCGTTACATGTTCGCTCGCCCGGGGATAGCACTCTTCCATGGTTATATTGAGTTTCTTCAGGTCGGAGAAAAACTCCTCAATGTACCGGTTGGCATAAGTTTTTATGTCAATTCCCTCCTTCAAGGCACCCTGGATGGACCTATCGGCAAGGTCAATAATATTGGTGAGATTCCTAACTCCATAACCTCTATAAATAAGGTAACGACGCAGAAGGTCCGATACCACAAACCGCCGATAACTACCGATATGGGGCACATCGTGTACCGTGGGGCCGCAGGTATGAATGAGGATTTCTTTTCCGTTCCGTGGCCTCAGTCTCTCTTTCGTATGGCTCAGGTAGTTGAAGAGGGCAATGGGACACCAATCTTCCTGAACAAAAAGCTCTGTACTTAGATACCTTTCTCCCCCGTCGGGGAATATGACTACTATTACGCCTTCCTCCATTTCCTTTGCCTTTTCGCAAGCCACATGCATGGCCGCTCCGGAACTCATACCGACAAACAACCCTTCTTCGCGGACGAGTCTTCTCGTCATGGCGAAGGCGTCCTCGTCTAGAATGTTCACCTTTTCATCCAGGCAGCGTCGGTCGTATATACCCGGGCGATAGGATTCTTTCATGTTTTTCAGCCCCTGTATCTTGTGCTGGAGGTAGGGCTCTACCCCTATTATCTTGATAGCCGGGTTTAACTCCTTCAGTCGGCGCGAAAGGCCCATGGCCGTACCCGTGGTTCCTAAGGCCACCACCACGGCCGTTACCTCCCCTTTGGTCTGCTCCCAGATTTCTTCCGCCGTACCCTCATAATGGGCCCTTATGTTGTCGGGGTTGTTGAACTGGTCCGTGCAGAAGTACCTATCGGGGTGCTCCCTTAACATCCGGTATGCCACTTCGATGGCCCCATCGGTACCCAAATGGGCTGGGGTCAAAATAAGTTCAGCCCCCAGGGCACGGAGAATCTTTTTCCTCTCCTCACTCACCCCTTCCGACATGGCGAGACACAGGCGGTATCCTTTAGCTGCCGCCACCAGCGCTAACCCTATGCCTGTATTACCACTAGTAGCTTCGAGGATCGTCATCCCCGGCTTTAGCTCCCCCCTCTTCTCCGCCCCCTCAATCATGTAAAGGGCAATACGGTCTTTTATCGACCCGCCAGGGTTGAAACACTCCATTTTCGCCAAAATCCGCACCTTTCTGTTAGGATTGAGACGCCTGATTTCCACCAAGGGGGTATTACCGATAGTTTCTAAGATGCTTTTATAGGCTATTTTCGCCATAGGAGCTCAACTGTCAAAGTGAAATTGGGGAATTTTTATGAACTCTACACCTTCTTCCCGGAGGGTGTCCTCCTCCTCCGGCGTAGTGGTACCCCTGATATTGCGTCTTTCTTCTTCTCCGTAGTGAATTTTTAAGGCCACCTCGGCAAATCTTTCCCCCACGTTTTCGAAGTTTTTTTCGATATAGTCATGAATCATAGAGAGGTATTTAAGAGGTGAAATCTCCACCGGTTTTTCCTCTTTTTTAGACCTGCTTTCCGTTTTCATAACATTTATGGCGGAAGGCAAGCGCCGGGTATCGGTACTACCACAAAAGGGGCAAGAAACGAGTTTTTTCTCCCTCTGCTCTTCAAAAGCTGAAAGGTCCTTAAACCATCCTTCAAACTTGTGTCCCCTTTCACATTCCAGATCAAAGATTATCATTATTCCCGTCCTTTACCTCGTTTATTACAAAAAAATATAGACACAAACCCCGTTTTTGTATATGAAAAACGTTGTCGGGATGTGGCCCAGCTGGGTAGGGCACTGCGTTCGGGACGCAGGGGTCGCGCGTTCAAATCGCGCCATCCCGACCATTTAGTTAACCACCCACCACCGATGCCATCTTGAAAATGGGAAGGTACATGGCAATTATCATCCCCCCTACGACGCCGCCAAGAAAGACCATCATGAAAGGCTCCAGGAGTGATGTCATGGCCTCAACCGCCGCATCAACCTCGTCATCGTAAAAATCGGCAATTTTGGCTAGCATCTGGTCAAGGGCACCTGTGGCCTCGCCCACGGCAATCATCTGCACGACCATAGGGGGAAAGATCCCCGTTTCGGCAAGGGGTTCTGCGATCGGCTTTCCTTCCGAGATGCTCTTCCTCGTTTCCATCAGGGCATTTTCTATAATAACATTCCCCGCTGTCTTGCTCACGATTGCCAGCCCTTCGAGGATGGGGACTCCGCTTGACATCATAGTGGACATAGTACGGGTGAATTTTGCCACGGCCACCTTTTTGATTAAGGGGCCAAATACGGGGGACTTGAGGATTAAACTATCCAGCATGTAGCGTCCCTTTTCCGTGCTTTTAAACCTCTTGTAAGCAATAACTAAAGCCACCACAATTCCCACCATGTATAAAAAATATGCCTGAACAAAAGCACTGGCATTGACGAGGAACTGGGTCGGGCCGGGCAATTCACCGCCCATCCCTTCGAACATTTTCTGGAAGACGGGAATAACCTTGAGCAGTAACAAGGTCACCACCCCGATGGAAATCACCAAAACACTCGCGGGGTACGTCATGGCACCCTTGACCTTGGATTTAAGCTTCATGGCCTTTTCCATGTAATTTGACAGGCGCTGCAGGATGACATCCAGTATACCGCCGCTTTCCCCGGCTGCCACGAGATTAACAAAAAGCTCATCGAAAATCTGGGGATACTTCTTCAAGGCATCGGTTAAGGTCGAGCCACCTTCGATATCTTCCTTAATGTTTTTGATTATCTTTTTAAAAGTTTTGTTCTGCTCTTCCTGAGAAAGGAGGTCCAGGCATTGAATAAGGGGAAGGCCAGCGCTGATCATGGTGGAGAAAATGCGGGCAAAGACCACCACATCCTTTTCTTTCACCTTGGGCTGGAGAAAGGTGAGATACTCGGAGATGTCTTTTGGTTTTTCTTTTATCTTCAGCGTCCGGTAGCCCTGGCGGCGGAGGATACCCCTTACCGTTGCTTCATCAGGCCCCTCCATTTCACCTTTTCGGGTTTCTCCCTTTCTTGTCGTGGCTTCCCATACATAGATTGGCATATGGCTACATCTTCCTCAAACTGGAAAAAATACGATAAAGTATTATTCCCGTTGCCACCGAAACGTTCAAAGAATTGATATATCCTACCATAGGAATGGCAAAAAGAAAATCCGATTTCTTGCGTAAAAGCCTTCTTATACCCTGCCCTTCTCCTCCTACGATTACGGCTACACTCCCGGAGAAATCCATCTCTTCCAGTCCCTTTTGCGCCCCTGCCTCCGCCGCGTAGACCCAGTAATTTTTTCGTTTCAATGCCTCGATAACCCTTGCCAGGTTGGGTTCTTTCGCTACGGGCAGGTATCTTATCGCCCCCGCCGATGACTTTATTACCGTACCCGTAACCTCCGCGGCCCGGTGGGCGGGGATAATAAGGCCGTTGGCACCCATTGTGTAGGCCGTCCTTACTATGGCCCCCAGATTGTGAGGGTCCATGACACCATCGGCTATGACAATCACATCACCATCCATCTCGGGGCGACGATTTGCCATAACCTCTTCCAGAGAAGCATAGCGAAATCCTGCCCATAATCCCACCACCCCCTGGTGGGCAACGCGACCTACGATCTTTTCAATCTCCGGGCGGTCCTTAAAAGTGACGGTAATACCCGCCTTATTTGCCAGGTTACATATATCTAAAATCTCCTTCCCCCCCCGGCCGCGGGCAATGATAATTTCTTCGATTCCTGTTGGGTCGGCCTGCAAGAATTCCCGCACGGGATTTATCCCGTAAATGGCCTGCATAGCTCCTTTTCTCTCAAGCCCGCCTTAATTTCCTCAATCAAGGATTCTGCCTCCAAAACCGGATCTTCCGCCTCTCGGATGGGGCGGCCTATCACCAGATAATCGGCACCTGCGGCAATGGCCTCCCGAGCCGTAAGGGTTCTTTTTTGGTCATCCTTACCCACCTCGTTTGTTCTCCTTACCCCAGGGGTGACAACAAGCAAATCAGGCCCGCAGACTTCTCGCACCATGGCGATTTCCTGGGGCGAACATATGATACCATCGATCCCTGACTCTTTAGCTAGTTGCGCCAGTTTTTTAACCAACTGCGCCGCCGGCAAGGTGAATCCCAGTTCCGCGAGGTCCCTGTCGTTTAAGCTGGTTAAAACGGTGACGGCCAAAATGGTGGGCCTCTTTTTCTTCTCTTTTTCCGCTTTAAGGGACGCCGCCTTTATTGCCTGGGCCATCATTTCTTTTCCCCCAAGGGCATGAAGGTTGAACATTGCTACCCCAAGTCCAACCGCCCCTTCTGACGCCCGGGCAACGGTAGTCGGTATATCGTGATACTTCAAGTCAAGGAAGACTCCACAACCCTCATTTTGCACCAACTTTACCACCGGGGGCCCATATTTTGTGAAAAGTTCCTTACCTATCTTGAATAGCCCTACATAACCCTTAAGGCGACGAACCCAGGATGCAACGGCGTTAAGATCATCGCTGATATCGAGGGCGAAGATAATTCGCCGGTTGGCATCAATCTGCATCGTATTCGTCATCGATGAATTCGGTATGGTCCTCGATATGCTTAAAATTTTCCTGGGTATTTATGAGGTATTCTGGGTGGGCATAGGTGACCTTCCCCGCCGCAATCTCCCTTAGGGCCGTCACTATCTCCCGGTTGTTAGATTTCACCAGGGGTGTGGCACCTTTTAAAAGCTGTTTTGCCCTGTTAGAGGTAAGAAGCACGAGGGCAAATCTGTTCTTTGCCTCCTTCAGAGCATCTTCAATCGTTATTCTGGCCATTCTTATCTCCTCCTGATACTTTGCATAAAAATTCGCTTATTTTTCTCTCCAGGCGTGACCTCCGGCATTTTTCCGCCATGTATATGGCTTTTAGGTTCTCCACCGCCCGTTCGAGCTTATCATTAAAAATCACATAATCATACCAAAAAATGGATTTAATCTCATCCAAGGCTTGACTGAATCTCCTTTCTATGACCTCCGGACTCTCAAATCCCCTCCGGCCCAAGCGGTTTTTCAATTCCGTAAGATCGGGGGGGAGAATGTAAATAAAAACTCCTTCCTCGTACCTCTCCTTGATTGCCCGGGCACCCCGGAACTCCACATCGCACATCACATCTTTCCCTTGATTTAGCTTTTCCTCTAAATCCTTGAAAGAAGTGCCATAGTAATTGCCGTAGTTTACCACCCACTCTACAAATTCTCCCTTTTCAATCCGTTCGCGAAATTCCTCTTCCGAAACAAAATAGTAATCGCGACCATCTACCTCCCCTGGCCTGGGTTTCCTCGTCGTGTAGGAAACAGAAAAAGCCAGGTCAGGGAAGTCTCTCAGCACCTGGCGACATATGGTTGTTTTCCCTGTTCCCGAAGGGGCAGAAACGACCATTATTAAACCACGGTCACTCAATGTTCTGTACCTGTTCCCTTAATTTGCTAAGCTCGCTCTTTATTTCAATAACCCATTTTGCGATTTCCCCATCGCTGCTTTTTGCCCCGAGGGTATTAACTTCCCTCATCATTTCCTGGATGAGGAAATCCATCTTCCTCCCCACCGTTTTATCCTCCTCTATCAAGGCGGAAAATTGTTCTAAATGGCTTTCCATTCTCACAAGTTCTTCCGTAATATCGCTTCTCTCGGCCACAATAGAAACTTCTTGTAAAACGCGGGCCTCATCGACAGGGTAACTGTTCAAGAGTTCTTTGATGCGGTTCATTAGCCGGCGGCGGTATTCTTGGATTACCATGGGTGCCCGTGCCTCCACTTCCCGCAAGAGTCCTCTTATCGTCTCCATCCGGGAAATGATATCCCTTCTTAAGGCCTCTCCTTCCAGGGCCTTCATCTCGGCCAGTTTCTTCATCGCCCCTTCCAGGGTCTCGCCGAGCACTTCCCACGGCACCATGAACTGATTAGAATCTTCCATCTCAAAGATGCCCCGCAAATCCTTAAACATCGACAAGTCAATCTCTCCGGGGAGGGAAAGTTCTTCCTTGAGCCGCTGAAAGAGTTTGAGGTAAGCTCTTGCCTTTTCCATATTTAGCCCCAGGGGGAGATCTCCGTTCACCTCTCCTTCTACCCTTACGGTGACATCAATTTTGCCCCGGGAGAACCTCTCCCCTACCTTTTTCCTTATCTCAATCTCGTAGACCGACAGAACCTGAGGGGTACGCACCGTTACCTCGAGATAGCGGTGGTTCAAAGATTTCATTTCCACTACCACTTTCTTCCCCTGCCAGGTTGCTTCGGCACGCCCAAATCCTGTCATGCTCAGCATCATCTCTATTTACCTATCCCCTTCAGTTGTGCCAGGTACCTAACCCTTACTTTGCGCAAAAAACCGATTATTTCCGCAGAACCGTAATCCGGATACGTCCACGGAAGGGTACAGAAATCCCCGTTTCGATAAATCAAAGTCAAATCGGCATAAACACCCCGTCCTAAATAAGGCCGGTGGGTATAGCCTTTACCGGTGGCCAGAATAAAATGGGCCAAGGAGAGATAACCAGGGTCGACATTTACCGCCCTTCGGCCGTTTTCCCCTCCCCTGTACTCGAGAATGGTGCTTATCTCCTTTACCTCCGGCAATTGATCGGGAAATATGAGGTGCCTGAAAGAAACCATTCTCCTCTTCAAATCTGTGCCCATCTCCCGTTCGTAATAATCCGTGTAGTTAAAAGGAAAAACCTCACTTATCATGTCCGGCTCCCCGAAATTCTCCGCCAATTCCCCTAACATTTCTTCCAGTTTTCCAGTCTGGGAAAAAAGGAGGCTCATAACGAGTTTCACGGGCTTAGGTAGTTTTAGCTCACTCACTTTACCTTTCCCGCGGGGCAGCCCCAGAAAAAGTGATTATCCTCTTCAGTTCCCTCCGGGAAACCGTTGCGGTACCCGTCTTCCCCACTACCACACCGGCTGCTTTATTGGCGAGATAGGCAGCTTCTTTGCGGCTGGCACCCGAAGCCACCGCCAGGGCGAAGGTACCGATAGCCGTATCGCCAGCCCCTGTTACATCGAAGACTTCCTTCGCGTCTGCCGGAAATTCCGTATGTACTATCGGCTGGCCGCTTTCAAAGAGACTCATTCCCTCCTCCCCCCGGGTAATCAGGGCGGCCCGGAATCCGTATCGTTTCAAGATTTCTTCCCCTACTTTAAGGAGGGTACGACGGTTGGAAATCTCCATCCCTATTGCCCTCTCTGCTTCATGGTGATTGGGAGTAATGGTATCCGCCCCCTGATAAAAAGAAAAGTCTACCTTCTTGGGATCCACACAGAGCATAATCTCTCTTTCTGACACCAGTTTCTTGATCCCGGCGATAAGATACCTCGTTACCACTCCCTTGTTGTAGTCGGAAATCACTATCACCTGTAAAGAGGGGAGCAACTCTTTAATTCTAAGAAGCATTTTCTCCGTAATAGAACGCAAGACCTCTTTGCGGCTTTCCCGGTCGAACCTCACCACCTGCTGACCATGGGCTACGACCCTCGTTTTGATTGTCGTAGGCCTGTCCGGATGTATAATTATCCCTTCCGTGTCGATCTCCCTTTTTTTCAACTCTGACAGAAGCCTTCTCCCCATTTCATCGGGGCCCACCACCCCTACCCCATAAACCTGACCCCCCAGGGCACGGATATTGTTCATAACATTGGCAGACCCGCCTAACATTATGCCATCTTCCTCAACATCCACAACCGGCACAGGGGCTTCCGGTGAAATGCGGGACACTTTCCCCCAGATAAAATGGTCGACCATTATATCTCCAACCACGAGCACTGCGGCAGAGGGGAACCGATCGATAATTTCAAGGGCCCTTTTCGGGCCCACCATTGCCTCTGTCATCTACCACCACCCGTAAAGCTCAATCCCCATAAATTCATTGAATTTATTTGTCAACTACAAAGGCTTCCTCGCGTACGAGGGCCGCCAAGATGTGCTCTATCGTCATCTCTTTAATTTCCCCGGGGGAGTACCTCTTTAAATTCCATCTTCTCAAAGGGTAGAGGGAAAGCTGAAATACAAGCATGTTGGCCGTAAAGAAGGGGTCGGTTATTTTAAATAGCCCCTTCTCCATCCCCTTCCTCAGGATAGCTTCGAAGAAGCTTATTAAAGAACCCTCCGTCTCCAAGACTTTTTTCATAAATTTGGGGGGCAGGACCCTCGTTTCACGGTACATAAGGAGAATCTCCTTCCCGTAAGTATGGATCATATCGAGCACCTTATCCAGGCTTCGCTTAAGCTGAATCATGGGGTCCTCCATCTTTAGAATCCCCTCTTCCTCTATCCACCGGGCAAACGGCTCCTGATACATATAATAGATGCGACACAGGATATCCTCTTTGCTTTCAATGTAATTGTATAGATTTCCCAAGTTTATTTTGGTTACCCGGGCTATGTCCCTCATCGTGGTCTGGGCGTATCCCTTCTTGAAAAACAATCGCGCTGCCTTCTTAATTATATGCATCTGTCTCTGCTCTACATTGACCTTGTTTTTCCTTTTCTTCGGCTGCATTACAAGAACCCTCCCTTGAGAGAAATGGTGTGCATTTTTTGCCCCATAACATCAAAGGCTCAATAAATCCAGCATAATTTTACCCATTTAAAGGTGACTTTAGGTCAGGATTTTTCTTCCACTACCTTTACCTCCATCCACTGATTATCCTTCCCGCCCGGTTCCTCCCCCAGATGGACATTTTGCCTTTTCAACTTCCCCATTCTTACCAAATAGTCAACTACAGCTTTACCCCTCTCCCCACAGGCCTGCCCTTTTTCTGGGACAATGAAAACCATTACCCCTGGGTGAGACTGCGTGTATTCAATTAATCCCTGAAGGATTTTGCGATGGTTATAAGATAGGGCCTTTTCCCCCCTCTTGAAAGAGAGGGTGACCGTTACCAACGGGCCTTTTTCCCCTGGCGAAGAAGGTAGCAAGAAAGAAAAGAGGCGCTCATGTTCCTCCTTATAGGGCGAAGACAAACCTTTTTCCGGCATCTCACGGGAAACGGGCTTTACATTTTGGCTTACCCCGAAGAGATAACCTATGCCAAAAGAAAGGCTAACCTCTTCCGTCTTACCGGGGAGGTTAACACCCCTTACATTCAGGCGAAAGGCAAAACGTTCATCGAAGGGCACCTTGACGCCCCCCTCGTGGAGGGAAGTCAGTTCCTCAAAGTGCTTGATGTCTGGAAAAAAGGATTGGGGCAACACCTCATAGAGGTGTCTGGAACGACCAAACCCTTCCAGCAAGGGCTTATTTAATTTCCCATTATCTTCCGCCCACCCAGGGAAAGTAACCCCCATAAGTCCCCAAAAAAAGAGGGGAAAAACTGCCCAGCATCTTTTCATTCCCATATTTTTATAATACACCAGTCCCCCTTCCCTTACAAATTTGAAGTTGAGACAGAAAATTTTTTGCCCTATATAGGAAAAAATAAACTTGAGGGAGGAAGAAATATGAACCCTTTCAAAGCAAGTGATATTGTGGAATTCGCCATCCGGATCGAGGAAAACGGTGAAAATTTTTACCGTTACGCTACGCAGCTTACGAATGATGAGGAAGTAAAACGTTCATTCCAGAACTTAGCCCAGGCTGAAGCCCAGCACCGCCAGTTATTCGAGCGATTGCTCGCCGCGGTGGAAAGCGGCCGGCCACCGGAAACTTACGACGGAGAATACGCCGCTTACCTCCACAACTATGTGGATGGCAATATTATTTTCAAGAAAGAGATGCTTACGCAGGAACTGGAAAAGATAAAAAACGTTAAAGATGCCATAGCTTTTGCTATCCGGAGGGAACTGGATTCCATTCTTTACTACCAGGAAATCAAGAATTTCATTTCCGAAAAAGAGCACCCCACCATCGAGCGGATAATTGAGGAGGAGAGAAAACATTTCAAAGGTCTATCCAGTCTCCTCGCGCGGCTATAATTTCCAGAAAAAGGAGGAATTTATGATTAGAACGGTCGAGCAGTATTTGGAGAGTTTAAACGACGGGCGCGTCGTGTACTGCCTGGGAGAACGGGTGAAGGACGTACGCACCCATCCCATGTTACGCACCATTATCCGTTCGGCAGCCATGGATTTTGCCATGCCTCACGATCCGCGTTTCCGGGACCTTTTCGTAACGCAGGATGAGGATGGGGAGGATGTAAACTTTCTCCTTACGGCCCCCCGCACTATTGAGGATCTCCTGCGGCGCCGGGAATGTTTCGTTACCGGTATCAGGTCTGGGGGAGGGTTTCTTGTTCATTGCATGGGGGTCGATGCCTTAGCTGCCATTACCCTGGCGGCGAGCAAGATGGACCAGGCACTTGGGACTAACTACGTGGAAAGGGTGGAGAACTACCGTCGCTACCTGCAGAAAAATGACATTGGCTTAACGGGTGCCATGACGGACGTGAAAGGCGACCGGAGCCTACGTCCCTCGCGGCAAGTTCAGCACAAAGACTTTTACTTACGGATGGTAGATAAAGGTAAAGATGGTATCGTTGTGCGCGGGGCGAAGATTCATATCAGTGCCACCCCTTGTGCCAATGAAGCAATTGTCTTACCTTGCCGCACTCATGGGGAAGAGGACAAAGACTATGCCCTTTCTTTTGCCGTGCCCCTTGGGACGCCGGGCATTAAGTTAATTGCCGTCGAACCCCTGACCCGCACTTACGGCGAAGAGGCGGCCTGGGACTATCCTCATGCCTGGCATCTCCAGCCCACGGAATGTCTCATCGTGTTCGATGACGTGTTCATTCCTTGGGAGCGGGTTTTTATGTGCGGTGAATGGCAATTCTCTCGGGATCTCACTTACGGTTTTGCCAGTTTCCACCGCCTCTTCGGAACTTGTAAAATGGTAGGGGAATTGGAGAGATTGACGGGAGCTGTCCGTCTGATCGCTGAATACAACGGCCTGGAGAAATACGAGCACATCCGGAACAAGCTGGCCTGGATGGCTATGATTACTCAGACGGTGGCCTCCCTCGGGGAAATGTCCTGCCTCAAAGGATCCAAAGAACCCGCTTCGGGCATCATGGTTCCCGACCTTATGCTAACCAACTCGGCGAAGTTTACCTTCGCTGACAACTTCCACGAGATGTGCAAAATCGCCCAAGATATCTGCGGGGGCATCGCCACCACCGTTCCCACCTATCGCGATTGGATCAACCCCGAAACGCACGACTATATAGAAAAATACCTTGCCGCTAAGGCAGGGGTGCCGACGGCCGATAGATTGAAACTCATCCGTCTCATCAAAGACATGACTCACAACTACTACCAAATCGACCACATCCACGGGGAAGGATCCCGGGCAGCGCAGCAGATTTTCCTTTACCTGAGCGCCGACTGGAAGCGCTACATAGCGGCAGCCAAGCGGGCCTGTGGCATCGACGGTTGGCAGGAAGATCCCATCTACGGGAATCTATTCGAACCGGATCAGGAGATCGAACCCCTCATGCCACCCATTGATACCTCCTATCGGCTCTTTTCCAACGTGGAAAAGAAGTAGGATAAAAAAGCCGGGCTCAAAGCCCGGCTTTTTTACGGCCTCATGTCTTACATAACGAGCATGATCTTGATCGCCCCTGGGTCCGTAAGTTGGGTTTTAAAGGCCTCAGCCGCTTGGGCCAGAGGAAAGATGTGAGTAATAAGCGGCTTGACCTTCACTTGCCCCGATTTCAAGAGGTTGATGCAGGCGGGGAAATTGCCCCCCAAGCAACCGATAAGGGACACATTCTTGGCTATAACGGAAAGGGGGTCCCACGTGATGGGCTCTTCATAGACCCCCACGAGCATGACCTTTCCGCCCCCTTTCACCACAGCGATAGACTGGTCAAACGTCACCTGCTGGCCGGCACACTCGACGACCACATCAACGCCGATGTTACCCGTGAATTCCATAACGGCTTTCACCGTATCTTCCCGGGCCGCATCAATCACATGATCGGCTCCCAGAACACGAGCTGCCTCCAACCTGGAAGGACGACGCCCGCTGGCAATGACCCGCTTTGCTCCCAAGGCCTTGAGAACCTGCACGGCATGAAGACCAATCGCGCCGAGGCCGATGACAAGTACCGTATCCTCGGGTTTCGGTTGCGCCCGATTCACGGAGAAGTAAGAAATGGAAAGAGGCTCTATGGAAGCCCCTTCCTCGTATGAGAGTTCCTCGGGCAGGGGGAAGACGGTACGCCCCAGAACGGCGTAAGGTACATGCACATACTCGGCCATGGCGCCGGGAAACTCATAACCGATCAACTCCATATGTGAACAGCGATAGCCCTTCCCCTGCTTACACCAGAAGCAGGTACCGCAAGGCCGGAACCCCACCGCCGTCACTCTCATCCCTGGGGTAATATCCTTTACCTCTCTACCTACTTCCACCACTTCCCCGCTGAACTCATGTCCAAAGATAGTACCGGCCCGGTCGGGTCTCTTATACACATGCAAGTCGGACCCGCAGATGCCGCACGCCTTAACTTTGATGATGACCCCATGGGGTTCGAGGGTTGGGTAAGGTACCTCTTCCGTACGAATATCTTTTGCCCCTTTCAATACCGCCGCTTTCATTTTTCCCCCTCGGCAAAGAAATTCAAAATCATAGGATTGATCACCTCTGCTTTTTCATGCTCTATCCAGTGGGAACAGTCAGGGAACTTCTCCAGTCGGCCTCTTTCGCAGAATGCGACCGACTCATCCGCCTGCTCCGGGACGAAGGCCACGTCATCAAGCCCCCAGAGGATCAAAGTAGGCACTTTCACCCGGAAATCGGCGGGCGGCTCCGACTTGGCCTGAAAAGCTGCCCGGTACCAGTTAACCATAGAGGTAAAGGCACCGGGCTGACGGAAAGCCTCCCGGTATTTTTCCAAATCCTCTCCACTGAAGGTACCGGGCCTACTCGTTTCCACGAGGACCTGGACGGGCCACTCATAATTCCCATCGGAGGCGAATTTATCAACGACCCCGGGGAGTTGGAAATAGAAGACATACCAGCTCTTCTGCATCTGCTTTGGGTTGCCCAGAAGATGCTTCCTGAAGACCAGGGGATGCGAGCAGTTCATAATGACGAGCTTCTTTAACCTTTCCGGGTACTTCAGTGCCACCCACCAGCTCACCGCCCCTCCCCAGTCATGACCGACGAGGAAAATTTTTTCCTGGCCGTAATAATCCATGAGCCCTACGATGTCCTTCGCCAGCTCATCCACCCGGTAGGGGGTCACGCCGGGGGGTTTATCACTTAAATTGTAACCCCGTTGGTCCGGCACGATGACGCGGTAACCCCGGGGGGCAAAAAAATCCATCTGCCTGCGCCAGGCGTACCAAAACTCAGGAAATCCATGGAGGAAAAAGATAACCGGTCCCTCCTTCGGCCCCGTTTCTACCACGTGCAATTTGATGCCGTTTGTTTCTACATATTTTTCTTCATAATTTGACATGCTATCCCCCTTAAATTATTTTCTAAGCAGTTCCCGCATACCCACTTCATCCATAGCGTACAAAACAGCCCGCTCGAGACCCTCTTCCCGAAACTTGTGAATCTTCAGATATTCCGGATCGCCCGCCATCTTCAAGAAAGCCTGGCGAGAGGGGTATCTCACAAGCATGACGAGATCCCAGGTTTCTGTTCCCGTTAAAAGCTCATTTGGTGTACCTAAAAACAAAACCTCCGCCCCTACCTGGGTGATAAACCTGCCCGCTTCCTTCATGTACGTAAAATAAGAACGTTTCCCTTCCTCTCCTTTAAACTTAAGGAGATTGAGCATTACCACGGGCTTGTCGGAAGGCGCAGATGAAAGCCTGCGCCAGGCATCGCTGTTTATCTCTATCATTGCCATTTAAAACCCCCTATAGTATTTTCTTTTCGCTACCATTGAAGAAGGGAAAAGGCAAGGTGTTAGGTGGGAAATTCGCTAACCAATTTTTAGCCTTTAGTTTTTTAGAATCTTCTAAAGTTATTGCCAAAATTGCCGATATTGATTTGGATGTTGGGCCAGGCATTATGGCCATGCCTTAAAGGAGGAGGTTTGTCGTATGAATAAAAGGGGATTAAAGGGAAAATTAATGGGAAGCGGTATTTTGCTTGCGGTATTACCAATCGTTATCCTTGGATTAGTTGCCTATTTCATCACGGCCTCGAACATCGAAAAAGATACCCAGGCCAAAACGACCGCCCTCGCCAAAAGTGCAAGCCACCTTATAGATACCGTGTTACTTTCAGAGTCGGTAAATATGGCGCTCCAATCCCGGAGCGTGGATGTAATGGAGGCACTTTTGGAAGTAAATAGCGGAACGCCGGGGGAAAAGGTGGCCAAACTGCAGGAGGCCTTGAATTCGATGCAGGTTTACGTGAGGGACCGGTACGAGTTTATCTTTGTTGCCGATACGAAAGGTAATGTCATCGCCGATAGCATAAATGGAGAGGAGAAAGGGATTAACATCTCCGATAGGGACTATTTCCGTCAGGCCATAGGAGGGAATGCGAGTCTCGATAACGTGGTGATAAACAAAAAAACCGGTAATCCTAACCTCATTATCGCCCAGCCGGTGATTACCGGAGATGGAGGGGTAGTAGGCGTCGTGGGCTGCGCGCTCAAAGTTTCTTTCATGGCGGATAAGCTAAACGAAATCAAAGTGGGGAAGACGGGCTACCTCTACGTGGTAAATAAAGAGGGTATGTTCCTCATTCATCCCGACGAAAAGCAGGTACTGAAAACGAGCATCAAGGCGGAAAAGGGTATGGAGAAATTCGCCGCCCTCATTTTTTCGGGAAAGGAGGGGGTGGGAGAATACGAATTAAAGGGAGTAAAAAAATTTGCCGCCTTTTCCCAGGTACCGAAGACGGGCTGGGTGGCGGTGGCAGCGGTAAATAAAGACGAGGTCATGGCATCCCTTTATGCCATTAGAAACACAATCATCGTAGGCGTTATTCTCTTTGCCCTTCTTGCCTCTCTTCTCGCCTACCTTGCAGCCCGGAATATTTCCAGTCCTATTCAGATGGCCGTGGAAAAAATCTCCGTGAGCTCAGACCAGATTGCCTCTGCGAGTAGCCAGGTAGCCTCATCGAGCCAGGTGTTGGCAGAAGGAACTTCGGAGCAGGCCGCGGCGGTAGAGGAGACATCTTCCTCTCTCGAAGAGATGTCTTCTATGACAAAAACAAACGCCGAAAACGCCTCCGCCGCCAATGCCCTCATGATGGAGGCGAAAGAAATCGTAGCCCGCGCGGAGAAGTCCATGAAACAACTGACCCAATCCATGCTGGATATTTCACGGGCCAGCGAGGAGACCTCAAAGATAGTGAAGACTATTGATGAAATTGCCTTCCAAACAAATCTCCTCGCCCTCAATGCCGCGGTAGAGGCAGCCCGGGCCGGTGAGGCGGGGGCTGGATTTGCCGTAGTGGCTGATGAGGTAAGGAACCTGGCAATCCGGGCAGCGGAAGCGGCTAAAAACACGGCTTCCCTTATAGAGGGCACGGTAAGCAAGGTGAAAGAGGGTACAGGGCTACTCGACGACACCAACAAAAATTTCGTCGAGGTGGCCAAAAGTGCGACCAAGGTAGCGGAACTCGTAGGAGAAATAGCGGCGGCCTCCCGGGAACAGGCCCAAGGGATAGAACAGGTAAGTAAGGCAGTGGCCGAGATGGATAAGGTCGTTCAGGAAAACGCCGCTTCCGCCGAAGAATCTGCTTCGGCCGCGGAAGAGATGAGCTCTCAAGCGGCCCTCCTAAAAGAGGTAGTGGAGGAGCTTCAATCCCTGATCGGTGGTAAAACCTCCTCCAGCCTTCCGTCCCTGCCATCGCAAAAGGAAGGGAAAAAGGAGCTTTCCTTTACCGCATAAAAAAGAACCGCTCCGGCTTTCCCAGCCGGAGCGGTAAGGAGGGGAACAACTTTATATCTACACTTCCTTCCTCTTTCGCCATGCCTCCTGGTAGAGACGCCCTACCGTGGTGACAATAGCGAGGAAGAAAAGACCCAACATAAAACTGGGAGCCGTACCAAACCGCTCATCCAAAAGA